>OKDE01000007.1_pt1 | contig 189527 bp, 156 predicted proteins | sample 1613501 | NCBI WGS metagenome assembly OKDE01 (sample SAMN04436860, study PRJEB24849) | human gut metagenome | biome: human gut; feature: NICU; material: stool | host: Homo sapiens | place: USA: Saint Louis, MO | collected 2011-09-07
TGATGTCCGGATCGAAGGAACTGGAAGCAGTAAAGGAAACATACAGAGAGAAAGGGGAAAAAATCAACATGTGTGAAGCGATACGGGGAATGATTGAGGATGGAAGGCTAGAAGGAAAATTAGAGGCGGAGCAGATTGTGGCAAAAAATATGTATTTACGGGGTATGACAGAAGAGGATGTGGCAGGCTTGTGTGAGGAGGAGATTGAGTTGGTGAGAGGCTGGTTCCGGGAGTGGAAAAAGGTTGAGAATTGATATTCTGCTATGAAAAAAGAGAGATTCCTGATTGTGTATGAGGAGTCTCTCTTTTTTATCTTATTTTAAAACCGCATGCCATACGGAATGGTCATTGATGCCTGTTATTCAATTGCCTGAAATACTTCCTGTTTTTTTACTCCATAGGCCAGTGCTTCCTGGTGGCTGGAGAAGTAGAGATCCACGGTATGGCCGTCCACGCTGCTCCCGATATCCTCCACGGTATAAACCGTTTCGCCGATTATCACTTTTGTTCCAAGGGGAAGCACTGTGATATCTGCGGATATGGTGTGATTTGGCTGCGGCACGGTACCGGAATAGGTGAGACCGCTGCCGCCGGAACATTTGCTGCAGCTGCAGTATCCGGTGGTCTTGAAGATCCCGAGGGATTCCCCTTTTTTATAGCCTTCAAAGGTTTGTTCCGCCGGTATTTCTTCTTTTTTCGGAATTCCCGGGCCGATTTCCTCGCCGGAGCTCTCCGTTTTCTTTAAGACTTCTGATGACGGTTTGTATTCCATGGCGCCGGTAAGAAGTGTTTTTTTATCTCCGGACACCAGAAAGGCTTCCACTTTACAGGCAGTTCCGCCCAGTTCCTGCCAGTTGATCTTATAGTCAAATACACGGCGGCCGTCCCCAGTGGAATTTCCCGCCTCATTGCTGTAGCTTTCTTCCGGTACTGTAATGACCTTTGCAGCTTCGCTGTTCCCATCTTTGTAAATATGCAGTTCAACCACTGCTGCTTCGCCGGAATCCGCATCATTCTTCAGCCACCCTGTGATATGAGTTCCATCCACGGCTGTGAGGGCGCCCTTTTCCTCGGCGGCAGCAGTCATGGATAAAAACAGGGTACAGAGGAGCGTCACGCACAGCATAAGAAGAACCTTACCTGATTTCTTTTTCATGATTTACCTCGCAATATCATGATTTTTCCGTATTAATATGATGGAAAAACCGTTGTTATGGTGTATCAATTTTCATTATATTACAAAAATGTTAAATGTCAAGGAAATCCTGTCAATACGTTTGTAACATTTGTCTTACTTTGGTAAAACACTTTATGATTTATAAAGAAGAAGTTCACAGAAAATTCTCAAAAAATTTTCAATCGAATGTATTGACAAACGAGGGAAAAAAGAATATATTATGAAATGAAGATGTTAGCACTCCCAAACGTTGAGTGCTAACAGGAAGACTCAGAAAGGAAGTGTGGCGGGTTGAATGATAAGGACCAGTTAGACGGCCGAAAGATTACGATCTTGAAGGCCATCATAAAAACGTACTTAGAAACCGGCGAACCGGTTGGCTCCAGAACTATTTCCAAGTACACCGATTTGAATTTGAGTTCAGCCACGATCCGGAATGAGATGTCTGATCTGGAGGAGCTGGGATACATTGTACAGCCGCATACGTCGGCCGGGCGGATTCCCTCTGATAAGGGATACCGCTTTTATGTGGATCAGATCATGCAGGAGAAAGAAGAAGAGGTTACTGAAATCAAGGACCTGATGCTAAAGCGTGTGGACCGGGTCGAGCTTCTGTTAAAGCAGATGGCGAGAATCCTGGCGCAGAACACGAATTACGCGGCTTTGATCAGCGCCCCCCAGTATCACAGAAACAAGCTGAAGTTCATCCAACTGTCCAGGGTTGATGATGGAAAGCTTCTGGTGGTCATCGTTGTAGAAGGGAATATGATTAAGAACACCATGATCCCCATCAGCCAGCAGTTAAGCGATGAAGGGCTTTTGAATCTTAACATTCTTCTTAATAATGCCTTAAACGGGCTGACCATAGAGGAAATCAATCTGGACGTAATCAGCAGATTAAAGGAGCAGGCCGGCATACACAGCGAGGTGGTCGACCGGGTACTCAATGAGGTTGCGGAAGCAATCCGGGCAGATGACGATGATTTGCAGATTTACACCAGCGGTGCCACGAACATTTTCAAGTATCCGGAGTTGAGCGACGGAGAGATGGCAAGCCGGCTGATCGGTACGCTGGAACAGAAAGAACTCCTTCAGGAGCTGGTCGATGATGTGAACAGTTCAGAGAGCAGTTCGGGAATTCAGGTCTATATCGGCGAGGAAGCGCCGGTGCAGACGATGAGGGACTGCAGCATCGTGACAGCGAATTACGAGCTGGGCGAGGGCTTGAGAGGAACGATCGGTATCATCGGTCCGAAGCGTATGGACTATGAAAAGGTTTTGAATACGCTGCGGAATCTCATGACGCAGCTGGATTCGATCCTGAAAAAAGATGAAAGGTGAAGGGAAGAACAGTGAGCAGCGAAGAGACGAGAATAGAAGAGGAACTGGCAGAAGAGGCCATGAAGGCAGAAGACACCGGTTCCGTTAACGAAGAAATAGAAAAAGGCGAAACAGAAGCCGCGGAAACCGAAGCGTGTGCCGAAGATGCCGCTGATGAGAAATCCGGAGATGAGGAGCCTGCAGAAGAAAAGCAGGCGGAACCGGAGAAGAAAGGATTCTTTGGAAAGAAAAAAGAGAAAAAAGATCCGAAGGATGCCAAGATTGAAGAACTGACCGACCGTCTGCAGCGGAATATGGCCGAGTTCGATAATTATAGAAAGAGAACAGAGAAAGAAAAATCTGCCATGTTTGAAATCGGCGCCAGAGATATCATTGAAAAGATACTTCCGGTTGTCGACAATTTCGAGAGAGGCCTTGCAGCCGTTCCGGAGGAGGATAAGGGCACTCCGTTTGCAGAAGGAATGGAAAAAATATATAAACAGCTTATGAAGACGCTGGAAGACACCGGTGTAAAGCCGATCGAAGCGGTGGGTCAGCCATTCGACCCGAATTTCCACAATGCTGTGATGCATATTGATGATGAGTCTCTTGGCGAGAATACGGTTGCCATGGAACTCCAAAAGGGCTACACCTACCGTGATACCGTGGTGAGACATTCCATGGTTCAGGTAGCAAACTGACTGTGAGCACTGAACGGGATCCTTTCAAGTTTCGTGCGAACACATCGTTATAAACCGTTTTATTAAAAATGAGAGAAAAGACAATATAGGAGGAAAAAACTATGGGCAAGATTATTGGTATTGACTTAGGTACTACTAACAGCTGTGTGGCTGTTATGGAAGGTGGAAAACCGGTTGTTATTCCGAACAGCGAGGGTGTGAGAACAACACCATCGATCGTGGCATTTACAAAAAATGGTGAGAGGCTGGTTGGCGAGCCTGCAAAGCGTCAGGCGGTTACCAATGCGGACAGAACCATCTCTTCCATTAAGAGACATATGGGTACAGACTATAAGGTAGCGATTGACGGAAAGAATTATACGCCGCAGGAGATTTCCGCCATGATTCTGCAGAAGTTAAAAGCAGATGCAGAGGCTTATTTAGGTGAGAAGGTGACCGAGGCTGTTATCACGGTTCCTGCATACTTCAACGACGCGCAGCGTCAGGCAACAAAGGACGCAGGCAAGATTGCCGGCCTTGATGTAAAGCGTATCATCAACGAGCCGACGGCGGCAGCGCTGGCATACGGCCTTGACAATGAAAAAGAGCAGAAGATCATGGTATACGATTTAGGCGGCGGTACATTCGATGTTTCCATCATCGAAATCGGCGACGGCGTTATCGAAGTACTTTCCACAAACGGCGACACCCGTCTGGGCGGCGATGATTTCGACAACCGCATCACCCAGTGGATGGTAGACGAATTCAAGAAGACAGAGGGCGTAGACTTATCCGGCGACAAGATGGCTATGCAGAGATTAAAAGAAGCTGCAGAGAAGGCGAAGAAGGAATTATCCTCCTCCACAACCACCAACATCAACTTACCGTTCATCACTGCTACGGCAGAAGGCCCGAAGCATCTCGATATGAACTTAACAAGAGCAAAATTTGACGAGCTGACACTGGATCTGATCGAGCGCACGGCTGTTCCGGTACAGAATGCATTAAGAGATGCCGGAATCACCGCTTCCGAGCTTGGAAAAGTTCTGCTGGTAGGCGGTTCCACCCGTATGCTGGCAGCTCAGGAAAAAGTAAAACAGTTAACAGGAAAAGAACCGTCCAAGACCTTAAATCCGGATGAGTGTGTGGCAATCGGTGCCAGCATCCAGGGCGGTAAGCTGGCAGGCGATGCCGGCGCAGGCGACATTCTTCTTCTGGACGTTACTCCACTGTCCTTATCCATCGAGACTATGGGCGGCGTAGCGACAAGACTGATTGAGAGAAACACCACAATCCCGACAAAGAAGAGCCAGATCTTCTCCACAGCGGCAGACAACCAGACAGCGGTTGATATTCACGTTGTACAGGGCGAGAGACAGTTCGCCAGAGACAACAAGACGCTGGGCCAGTTCCGTTTAGACGGAATTCCGCCTGCAAGAAGAGGCGTTCCGCAGATCGAGGTTACCTTTGATATCGATGCCAACGGTATCGTAAACGTATCCGCAAAGGATCTTGGAACAGGCAAGGAACAGCACATCACCATCACTTCCGGCTCCAACATGTCCGATGATGATATCGATAAGGCAGTAAAAGAAGCGGCTGAATTCGAGGCTCAGGATAAGAAGCGCAAGGAAGGCATCGATGCGAGAAACGACGCCGACTCCATGGTATTCCAGACAGAGAAGGCTTTACAGGAAGTTGGCGATAAGATTGACGCCAATGACAAGGCTGCCGTGGAAGCTGATTTGAACGCTTTAAAAGAAGCTATTAACAGAGCTCCGATTGAAGAGATGACAGACGCTCAGATCGAAGATATTAAGGCAGGCAAAGAGAAGCTGATGAACAGCGCTCAGGCACTGTTTGCAAAAGTATATGAGGCTGCCCAGGGTTCTGCAGGTGCCGGCCCTGATATGGGCGCCGGTGCGGGGAATGCCGGCGGCGGAGCTTCCTATCAGGACAGCGATGTAGTTGACGGAGACTACAAAGAGGTGTAAGATAGTCTGGTCAGCCCGCAGGGCTTTGGAAAAAGTGTTGTAGTGATACAGCACTTTTTCCGCAGTTTTCCTATCTGGCTGTCCGGCAGACATGAATGGCCGGTGCCAGGCAAAGCGATGAGTGAAAGGTAGACCTAAGATGGCAGAAAAGAGAGATTATTATGAAGTCCTCGGCATTCCCAAAGACGCAGACGACGCGGCGATTAAGAAGGCCTACAGGGCATTAGCAAAAAAATACCATCCTGATACGAACCCCGGCGACGCTGCCGCGGCGGAGAAGTTTAAAGAAGCATCCGAAGCGTACAGCGTGCTCAGTGATCCGGATAAGAGACGTCAGTACGACCAGTTTGGTTCCGCGGCGTTTGACGGAAGCGGCGGACCGGGAGGATTCGGCGGTTTCGATTTTAACGGCGCAGATATGGGAGATATCTTTGGCGATATCTTCGGCGATATCTTTGGCGGCGGCCGATCCAGAAGCAGTGCCCGTTATAATGGACCATCGAGGGGCGCCAATGTCAGGACCAGTGTCCGGATCACATTTGAGGATGCGATTTTCGGATGTGAAAAAGAGATTGAGCTCAATTATAAAGAAGAGTGTGCGTCATGTCACGGAAGCGGGGCGAAGGCGGGCACTTCACCCGTTACCTGTCCGAAGTGTAACGGAAAAGGAAAGATCATGTATACCCAGCAGTCTTTCTTCGGTCAGGTACAGAATGTCCAGACGTGTCCGGACTGCGGCGGAACAGGCCGCATCATAAAAGAAAAATGTCCGGACTGTTACGGAACCGGATATATCACGAAGCGTAAGAAGTTTAAGGTTACGATTCCTGCGGGCATCGATAACGGGCAGAGCGTGCGTCTGGCCGGAGCAGGTGAACCGGGAACCAATGGCGGAGAGCGGGGCGACTTACTGGTTGAGGCTGTAGTTTCCGGCCATCCCATCTTCAAGCGCCAGGATACCAGCATATTCTCCACTGTGCCGATTTCCTTCACCAGGGCGGCGCTGGGCGGTCCGATCCGCATTAAGACGGTGGACGGAGACGTGGAATACGAGGTAAAACCCGGAACCCAGACAGACACCAAGGTCCGCTTAAAGGGCAAGGGTGTTCCGTCTCTGCGAAATAAAGCGGTCCGCGGCGATCATTATGTTACACTGGTGGTACAGGTGCCGGAGCGTATGAATGAGGCTCAGAAGGAGGCGCTGCGCAGATTCGATGAGGCGATGGGCGGCGACAGCTCTGAAGGCGAGAAGCACAGAAAAAAAGGTATTTTTAAATAACAGTCATATAAAAGGCCGTTATCAGGCAGTAAAATCCTGATGGCGGCCTTTTCATTTACTGATAATTCCTGTAAAAATACATGATTCCTTATTATTATATAGAATACACAAAATATAATTGGTTTTATCTTGTAAAAAACAGTGAAAACCAGTAAAATAGAAATCAATATACGAAGCATGTCTGTTTCGGTTTTGGGGAAATCCGGAAAGGATAAGGGATGACAGAAGAGCGGCAGGTTATAGAGTTTGTCAGGCGGTTTCACCAGACTTGCCTGGAACAGCAGGATGTTGAACAGATCGGTCAGATGCTTTCTGACGATATTGAATGGACTGGTGCGGGAATCTACAATAGAATAAAGGGACGGGAGAATGTCCTGAACGCTTATGCAGCGAATCAGAACAGTGATCTCCATGAATATCAGATTCTGAATGCGGATTACACGGCATCTGCTCTTGCCGGACATATCTATTCCTTTTCAGGAAGCTGCTATGTCAGATGCAGGCGGAAGCAGCAGGAGGATGGCGAACGCGTGGTGCGTGTGTCGGGGATCTGCCGTTTTGAGGACGGAGCCGGATACATGATGAGACTTCATCATTCTCTTCCAAACCGCGCATGGGAGTCTGATCTGCAGCACATGACACAGGAGGAGGTGTGGGCTCTCCGGAGCCTGGTTGGCCTGCAGTCCAAAGAGCTGGAGGAGAAAAATTCCAACCTGGACGCGCTGATTCAGAATATTCCCGGAGGCGTTATCTGCTGCAGGGATGATGCAGATCTGGAACTGATCTTCTACAGCGACGGTTTTTTAAAGATGTTCGGCTACACAAGAGATGAGATGGAGACAATCTTTGAAAATAAATTCAGCCGTATGATCGTGCCGGAGGATCTTAAGAGCACCCGTCTTGAGGTGATACGCCAGATGAAGAACGGGAACACCAAGGAAATCGAATACCGTGTGATCTGCAGGGATGGAAATTATCTTGTCATTCAGGACAGGGGCCAGCTGGTCATGCGGGACGGCCAGCCCGTTTTTTACTGTATTCTGATAGATATTACAGAGCGCAGAAAGGCCGATGAAGAGCTGAAGATGAGTCTGGAGCGGTATCAGATTATCCTGAATCAGGCGACAGACATCATATTCGAGTGGGATATTAAGAGTGATACGCTGACCTGTTCCCCGAACTGGGTTAAAAAATTTGGCTATCAGGCGGTGAGCGATCACATATCGGAAAAGATATTAAAACGGGGCAATCTGCACAGTGATGACGAGAAAGTATTCATACAGATGCAGAAGGAGGTCCTTCTGGGATCCCCCTATGGGGAAAATGAGATCAGACTGGCTGCAAAGGATGGCCGCTACATCTGGTGCAGGGTGCGGTACACTCTGCAGACAGATCAGGAGAAGCGGCCGGTCCGGGCGATTGGGCTGATTGCAGACATCGACAGGGAGAAGCGGGAAAAGGAACGGCTGCTGGAGCTGGCGGAACAGGATTCTCTGACCGGCCTCTACAACCGGGGGGCGGTTCAGACGCTGATACAGCGGTATGTGGTAAAGGCACGGCCGTCAGACCGCTGCGTTTTGATGATTCTCGATGTGGATAACTTTAAGAAAGTCAATGATATATACGGCCATCTGAGCGGTGATGCGATGTTAGTTGATATTGCGGACATGCTTCGCAGGCTGTTTCCGGAAAATGCGGTGCTGGCGAGAGTCGGCGGTGATGAGTTTGCGGTTCTCCTGTACCATGTGAAAACCATGGAGGAGGCGGCGGAGAAAGCGGACCAAATTCTCAAAAGCTTCCGGTCAATCTTAAAGCAGCAGAACGATATGATATCCTGCTCGATCGGTATTTCCACTGCGCCGGAAAATGGCGATAATTTTGCAAGCATCTATAAAAATGCCGATGCAGCCCTCTATCAGGCAAAGAGGCAGGGGAAAAACAGATATGCTTTCTATGCGGAGACGCTGGAGGACGTGATTCAGCCGGAGAGCCAGACTGATGTGGCCGAAGCGGCGGTGATGGATCAGAAACTGGCAGACCAGAACCTGACAGGTTATGTGCTGGATATCCTAAGCCGATCCCACAGCATGGAGAAATCGATCAACCAGCTGCTGGAGATCGTTGGGAGACAGGTGGATGTGTCCCGTGTTTATATTTTCGAAGACGACGAGGATGGAAGCATCTCATCCAACACCTTTGAGTGGTGCAAAGAGGGGATCCAGCCGGAAAAGGAGAACCTGCAGAGCATAGACATGGATTCTCTTGATCATTACTACGATAACTTCAGTGAAGAAGGGATCTTTTTCTGCAGGGATGTCAGTACGCTTCTGACACATCAGCGCATGCTGCTGGAAAGTCAGGGGATTAAGTCGGTGCTTCAGTGCAGAATCATGGACCAGGGAAAGCCGAGGGGCTTCATTGGTTTCGATGAATGTACGGAAAACCGGTACTGGACCGGCAGCCAGATCCGGCTGCTTCAGACGATTTCCAGGATTCTCGGTATCTTTTTGATGAAAGAAAGAGCCCAGGAACGTCTCTGCAGGGCGATGAACGGATTTTCCGCGGCGCTGGAGGAGCAGCGGGACTGGTTCTATATTCTCGATATGGAGACGTGTGAGTTTCTCTACACCAGTAAAAAGGTGCAGGAGCGGGATCCTCAGGCGGTAAACGGCGGCGTCTGTTACCGGGCATTTTTTGGAGCCGACCGGATGTGCGAGGGCTGTCCCATGCTTCTTCTGGATTCTGTCAGAACCAGTGCATCGAGCCTCGTCTGGAACCGGAATATGAACTGCTACGTGCATACGCGTGCCCAGTCAGTGCTGTGGCCGGGGGGAAAAGAGGCGTGCATGATCAGCTGCCGCATTGTGGAGGGGCTGGAAAAGCAGAGAGAAGAATTAGAACGTAATTAGTACATAATCTGGAGGAAGAAAGATGAGAAAAATAAGAAAATTCGTTTTGACGGCAGCACTGGCATGCTGCACGGTTCTGTGGTTTTCCATGGCAGCATTTGCGGATAATGCCCAGGAAGTGCGGGATTTTCCGGGATTTAACGGTTCCGGATCGAAGCAGACCGGACCGATCGAGGGAAGCATTTCCTATGACTGCTGGTATGATGAGGACGACAGCGATGACGATAACAGCGGACCGGGAGCCTATACCTATAAAAGGGGATGGCGCTACAGCCCGGGCGGCTGGTGGTTCCAGAACAGTGACGGAAGCTGGCCGTCCAACGGGTGGAAGTATATCGACGGAAGATGGTATATGTTTGACGGCGGCGGCCACATGATGACCGGATGGTATACCGATGGAAACGGATATAAATTTTATTTAAATCCAACCGACGATGGAACGATGGGGTCCATGAGAATCGGGTGGCAGATTATTGACGGAAAAGCGTACTATTTTAACACGATGTCCGATGGAACTCTGGGACGGCTCCTTGTAAATACAACGACGCCGGATGGATATCATGTGGGTACAGACGGTATCATGGCTCAATAAAGGGAACACGGAGGGCGGAGCTCCGGGAACCCCTGGAGCCTGACAGATCAGAAAATAGTTCGAGGATAGAAAAAGGCTGAACCTGCTTGCCGCGGGTTCAGCCTTTTTCATTTCGATTACAAACTCTAATTGCCGTTAGATTGTAATATGTGAAAATGCGCTCTGTATCCGGTCCCTCATGACTCGGGGCGAGTGTGATGTGGTGTAATGCATCAAGGAATTTCGTTTTTCTTGATATGTTTGCCCTTTGTTATCAGTATGGAACAGAAGTGATTTTCATCCGTTCAATAGATTAATGCATCAGCAAAAGGTTTTATTGCATCTATTTCAAAATTTTTTAAAATTTTTTTCTGAATCTGTTGTTTTAAAGATTCCAGGATGAAAATGACCGGAATCATGGATTCGCGGGATTCTGAAAAAAGCGATAAACGTTGCGGTTGCAAGCCCATGAAATCTATGCTATGATATCATGTGGTTTATTTCCGTCTTCTACAGACGAGAGAAAGGAAACAGTGAAAATGCACCAGTATCTGATTGTATGTCCGCTGGTATTTTTGGCCGGCTTTGTGGACTCCATTGCCGGGGGCGGCGGACTGATTTCGCTTCCCGCTTATTTAGCCGCAGGCGTTCCGCCTCATCTGGCGCTGGGGACGAATAAGATGGGATCGACCATGGGAACTGTGATATCCACGGCAAGATTTGCGAAAAGCGGATTTATTAAATGGAAGTTATCCTTATTTGCTGCGGCCTGTGCGATCGTTGGTTCCATCATCGGTTCCAATTTATCCCTGCTGGCAAGTGAGAAATTTCTGAAAGGAATGATGTTATTTGCCCTGCCGGTTGTGGCGTTCTATGTTTTGAAAAACAAAGATATGGGTGATAATAAAGATACAGGCAGCCTCCCGGAGAAAAAGATGCTGGCCGTCAGCATGGCTGCGGCGCTTTTAATCGGTACATATGACGGCTTTTACGGTCCGGGGACAGGAACATTCCTGCTTCTGGTTTTAACGGGAGCTGCCAAAATGGATTTGAGAACCGCGTCCGGCACGACGAAGGTGGTCAATCTCTCCTCCAACATCGCGGCGCTGGTGACCTTTTTGATCAATGGAAAGGTTCTGCTTCCGTTAGGCGTAACGGCAGGGGTTTTCTGTATCGCAGGCCATTATATCGGCTCCGGGCTGGTGGTTAAGAGCGGCCGGAAGATTGTAAGGCCGGTGGTTCTGGTGGTGATTATGTGTCTCTTTGTAAAAATTGTGAAAGGATAAGGGATCGTTATGAAATGGAAAAAATTTACGCTGAAGACCACGACACAGGCCGTGGATTTAGTCAGCAGCATGTTTGACGAGATTGGAATCGAGGGGATCGAGATTGAGGATAATATTCCGCTGACTGCGGAGGAGACGAAGGGAATGTTCATTGACATCCTTCCGGAGCTGCCTCCCGACGAAGGCGTGGCCTTTGTCAGCTTCTATCTCGATGACAGCCAGGACGTGGCCGGTATTCTGGAGCGTGTGGAAGAAGGGCTTAACGACCTGTCCATGTTTACGGATTTAGGAGAGCGCACCATCACCGAAAGCGAGACGGAGGATAAGGACTGGATTAATAACTGGAAGCAGTATTTTAAACCGTTTACCGTAGACGATATCCTGATCAAGCCAACCTGGGAGGAGATTCCGGAGGAGCATAAGGACAAGCTCCTGATTCAGATCGATCCGGGTACGGCCTTTGGCACGGGACAGCATGAGACGACCCAGCTGTGTATCCGTCAGCTCCGCAAATACGTGACTCCCGAGACGGTTCTTCTCGACGTGGGAACGGGAAGCGGAATCCTTGGAATCACAGCCTTAAAGCTTGGTGCAAACACCGTGTTCGGTACGGATCTCGACGAGAACGCCATTACAGCGGTGGGAGAAAATCTGGAGGCAAACGGGATCAGTGGAGAGAGCTTTACGGTTCTCCAGGGAAATATCATTGATGATAAGGCGGTACAGGACGCGGCCGGCTATGAAAAGTACGATATCGCCGTGGCCAATATTCTGGCGGATGTCATTATCATGCTTCAGAGGGAGATTCCGGTACACTTGAAGAAGGGCGGCATTTTCATTACCTCAGGCATCATTAACATGAAGGAAGAGGCAGTGAGAGCGGCATTTGCGGCCAACGACGCGTTTGAAGTGATCGAGGTGACGTATCAGGGAGAGTGGCTGTCAGTTACGGCCAGGAAGAAATAGGGAAGAGCGATGTATCATTTTTTCGTAAATCAGGAGCAGATCGGACAGGATACCGTCACGGTGACCGGCCCGGATGTGAACCATATAAAAAATGTGCTGCGCATGAAGCCGGGAGAAGAGGTTCTGATCAGCAACGGTGTGGATAAAGATTATGTATGCAGGCTTCAGACGATTACTTCGGATGCTGTGACTGCGGAGATTGTTACCGTTACGGAAGGCGGGACGGAGCTGCCTGCTAAGTTCTATTTATTTCAGGGACTTCCGAAGAGTGACAAGATGGAGTTCCTCATCCAGAAGGCGGTGGAGCTGGGCGTTTACCAGGTAATTCCTGTGGAGACGAGGCGTACTGTGGTAAAGCTGGACGCAAAGAAGGTAGAGGCAAAGGTGCGCAGATGGAATGCTGTCTCGGAGAGTGCGGCGAAGCAGTCAAAGCGGCTGATAATTCCGGAGGTGACCGGTGTGATGACGTTTCAGGAAGCGCTTAACTATGCGGGCGGATTTGATAAAAATATCATTCCGTTCGAGCATGCGGAAGGGATGGCGGATACAAAGGCGTATTTTGCCGGAATCCGGCCGGGGATGAGCTGCGGGATCTTCATCGGTCCGGAAGGCGGTTTTGAGGATGAAGAGATATCCCGGGCATCGGAAGCCGGCGTAAAGCCGGTGACACTCGGAAAAAGGATTCTGCGCACGGAGACTGCCGGGCTTGCGGTGCTGTCCGTCTTAATGTTTCAGATGGAGAGCTGACAAAGAGGAGAAATTATATGGACGTTTATTTTGATAATTCGGCGACGACAAAGGTGCTTGCGCCGGTGGCCGATCTTGTGATGAAGGTGATGACGGAGGACTATGGAAATCCGTCCGCAAAGCATGGTAAGGGAATGCGCGCGGAACAGTATATCAAAGAGGCTGCGGAAATCATTGCAGGTACATTAAAGGTGTCCCCGAAGGAGATTGTGTTTACCTCCGGCGGTTCGGAATCCAACAATATGGCGCTGATCGAGACGGCCATGGCCAATCGGCGGGCGGGAAACCATATTATCAGCACGGCGATTGAACACGCTTCCGTCTATAATCCGCTGGCCTATTTAGAAGAGCAGGGCTTTGAAGTGACGTATTTACCGGTGGATCATAACGGACATATCAGCCTGGAGGACTTAGAACGGGCTGTCCGCAGGGAGACCATTCTCGTATCCGTCATGTATGTGAACAACGAGATCGGAGCGGTGGAGCCGGTGGAGGAGATTGCGAAGCTCATCCATAAGATTAATCCGGCGATCCTCTTCCATGTGGATGCCATTCAGGCGTATGGAAAGTTCGTGATACGGCCGAAACGTCAGGGGATTGACCTGCTTTCCGTCAGCGGGCATAAAATCCACGCCCCCAAGGGCATTGGTTTTCTCTATGTGGACAGCCGGGTGAAGATAAAACCCCTGATCTACGGAGGCGGACAGCAGCGGGGACTGCGCTCCGGCACGGAGAATGTCCCGGGAATAGCAGGACTCGGAGCGGCGGCCCGCGAGATGTATCGGGATCACAGCGAAAGGCTTAAGCGGATGTATGAGATCAAGGACTATATGATCAGCCGGCTGGGTGAAGTCGAGGGGACTACGGTCAACAGCCTTCCGGGAGACCAGTCCGCCCCCCAGATTGTGAGTGCCAGCTTTTCCGGGGTGAGAAGCGAGGTTCTGCTCCATGCGCTGGAGGAGAAGGGGATCTATGTTTCCTCCGGATCAGCGTGTTCCTCAAATCATCCGGCGGTCAGCGGGACTTTAAAGGGGATCGGAGTTAAGAAAGAGCTTCTGGATTCTACACTGAGGTTCAGCTTCGGCGTGTTTAACACGAAGGACGAGGTGGACTACTGTATTTCCGTGTTGCAGGAATTGTTGCCGGTACTTCGAAGGTATCAGAGAGGCTGAGGAAAAAGAAAGGATTACTATGCAGTATAAATCATTTTTGATAAAGTACGCCGAGATCGGCGTAAAAGGGAAAAATCGTTTTATGTTTGAGGACGCTCTGGTGACACAGATCCGCCACGCGTTAAAGGATATTGACGGAGATTTTATGGTGGTGAAGGAGTCAGGAAGAATCTATGCCACTGCGGAATCGGAGTATGATTTTGACGAGGCGGTTGAAGCGCTTAGACGCATCTTCGGCATTGCGGCCATCTGTCCTATGGTCCAGGTGGACGATTGTGGATATGAGGATTTAAAGAAACAGGTACTTGCCTACGTGGATGAGGCCTACGAGGATAAGAATTTTACATTTAAGGTCAATGCGAGACGGGGAAATAAAAAGTACCCGGTTAATTCCGATCAGATTAACAGAGATTTGGGCGAGGTGATCCTGGACACGTTTCCGGAGACAAGGGTGGATGTTCATCAGCCGGAGGTCATGCTCCATGTGGAGGTGAGAAACCGGATCAATATCTACTCAAAGGTCATTCCGGGGCCGGGCGGTATGCCGGTAGGCACGAATGGAAAGGCCATGCTGCTCTTAAGCGGCGGAATCGACAGCCCTGTGGCGGGTTATATGATCTCCAAACGCGGCGTGAAGATTGACGCCGTCTATTTCCATGCGCCGCCTTATACGAGTGAGCGTGCAAAGCAGAAAGTCGTTGATCTGGCGAAGCTGGTTTCTAAATATTCAGGCCCCATTCATCTGCATATCGTGAACTTTACCGATATCCAGCTCTACATCTATGACCAGTGTCCCCACGAGGAGCTGACGATCATCATGCGCCGCTATATGATGCGGATTGCGGAGCGTCTGGCTGCAGATGCGGGAGCACAGGCTTTAATCACGGGGGAGAGCATCGGACAGGTGGCATCCCAGACCATGCAGTCCTTAGCCGCCACAGACGCCGCGTGTACCATGCCGGTATTCCGTCCGGTAATCGGCTTCGACAAGCAGGAGATCGTGGATGTGGCTGAAAAGATCGGAACGTATGAGACTTCGGTTCTGCCGTTCGAAGACTGCTGTACGATCTTCGTTGCAAAGCATCCGGTGACGAAACCGAATTTGAAGATGATTGAGCGCTCGGAAGAGAAGCTGAAAGAAAAGATCGACGAGATGGTGGAGACGGCCATAAGTACGGTGGAAAAGGTGTGGTGCTGATCAGGAGTATTTTCCGGTCAAAAAAAGCTTCAATCGTTTTACACGATTGAAGCGATTTACCAGCTGATTTCACTTATACCCGATAGTTTTACAGCGTATGACGGTATCCTGACCGGATTGGACTCCGGTTCGGTTTAAATTACAGACTGGTCAGGATCCGGATTAGTCAACGATGTATGGCTTTAAGATGTTTACGATCTCATCGACACTGCTCTCAGAATGAATGTTTAAGTCGATCGGTTTGGATAAGTCTAAACTGAAGATGCCCATAATGGATTTCGCATCAATTACGTATCTTCCAGATACCAGATCAAAATCGGTATCGAACTTGGTTAAGTCATTTACAAAAGATTTTACTTTGTCGATGGAGTTTAAAGATATACGAACTGTTTTCATGTGAAAAAACCTCCTTGAGATTGTTCTTTTTTTATCAGGGAATCCCCGCTTGTTCAAGTTCAATAGTACTGGCATATGGGGTAAAAGTCAATGGTAAATTTACATGAAAATAAAGATCACATACTGTTTATTTAGATAGGAGAAAACAAAATGAGAAAGGCAGCCCTGCATAACCTTGGATGCAAGGTGAATTCATATGAAACGGAGGCTATGCAGCAGCTTCTGGAAGAGGCGGGATATGAGATTGTTCCATTTGCCGAAGGCGCGGATGTGTATATCATCAACACGTGTTCCGTGACGAATATCGCGGACCGCAAATCGAGGCAGATGCTTCACCGGGCAAAGAAGATGAATCCGCAGGCCGTGGTTGTGGCGGCCGGCTGTTACGTACAGTCAGCGGGAGACGCACTTAAAATGGATGAGGCCGTGGATCTGGTCATTGGAAACAATAAGAAAACGGAACTGGTAAAGATCCTCGAAGAGTACTTTTCCCATGAAGGCCGTATCGAAGAAGAAACGGTGATTGATATCAGCGCCGCGAAGGAATACGAGGCTTTAACGATTCATAAAATCGCCGACCATACGAGAGCGTTTATTAAGGTTACGGACGGTTGCAACCAGTTCTGCAGCTACTGCATAATCCCCTATACGAGGGGGCGTGTGCGCTCCAGAAGGATGGAGGATGTGCGCGCGGAGGTGGAGCGTCTGGTGGCGGGTGGCTATAAGGAAATCGTGCTGACAGGAATCCATTTAAGCTCTTACGGTGTGGATTTCCGGGAGGAGGAGAGAAGGACACTTCTCGATCTGATTGTGTATCTGCATGAGGTGGATGGACTTCTGCGAATCCGCCTGGGGTCTCTGGAGCCACGCATCATCGCGAAGGAATTTGCGGAGGCGCTGGCGGCACTTCCCAAGGTCTGCCCGCATTTTCATCTGTCTCTGCAGAGCGGGTGCGACGCGACGCTGGCAAGGATGAACCGCCATTATACGACCGCAGATTATCTGGAGCGCTGTGATATCCTGAGAGCCGCCTTTGACAATCCGGCGATCACGACCGATGTCATCGTGGGATTTCCGGGGGAGACGGGCGAAGAATTTCAGACGACGGAAGCATTTTTACGGACGGTGCATTTTTATGAAATGCATGTATTCAAATACTCCAGACGGGAGGGAACCCGTGCGGCCGTCATGCCGGACCAGGTGCCTGAGCCGGTGAAGACGGAGCGGAGCGGTGTCCTGCTCTCTCTGGAAAAGATCATGTCCCTCGAATACCGGAAGCAGTTCCTGGGGAAGATGACAGAGGTGCTGATGGAGGAAGAATTCGAATGGGACGGCCGCCGTTATATGATCGGCTATACAAAAGAGTACGTAAAGGCCGCAGTGCCGTTTGAAGAAGGCTTAAAAGGAGCCATGGTCTGCGGAACCTTAACAGAGATGGTAAATGATGAAGTAATTCTTCTCACTCGGTAAAAACAGGAATTTTTATTTTTAGGTTGCCGAAACGGGATTTATGGTTTAGAATAGAGAAGAACAGTTAAAGGACGTGATAACAATGGGCGATATTCATAATACACAATTTTTTGGTTCAGTACAGGAAAACAAACTGGATGTAAGCCAGGTTCTGGAACAGGTTTATATTGCCCTCTCGGAGAAGGGGTATAATCCGGTCAATCAGATCGTGGGTTATATCATGTCTGGAGATCCTACTTATATAACCAGTCATAAGAACGCCAGAAGTCTCATCATGAAGGTAGAACGGGATGAGATCCTGGAGGAGCTTATGAGGGTTTATATTGATACGATGCTTAAGTAGTTTGCGTGGAAGTCATAGAATACCGATTGCCGGGTACAGGAATAATTTGACTGTCAGATGAAGGAACGAACGGACTCTGACAGTTGTTTTTGTATCACAGGAAAGAGGTTCAAAAGGTTTGACGATCAGTGGGAATTGCGTCCTGCTGTGATGAAATGACAACGTCCGGGGGGATTATGACTCTGCACCGGAATCATGACAGTCTGATCTGCCGTGTTCCGCTGTGTGAGCTTCACCCTCGGAACTCTTTATGATGTGGAGAAAATGAGAATGAGAATCATGGGCCTTGATTACGGTTCAAAGACTGTTGGCGTCGCCGTGTCCGACTCCCTTGGCTTGACTGCCCAGGCGCTGGAGACGATTACGAGAGAAGACGAGAACAAATTGAGAAAGACTTGCGCCCGAATTGAAGAATTGATTCGGGAATATGAGATTGAAACCATTGTTTTGGGTTATCCTAAGAATATGAACAATACTCTGGGAGACCGTGTGGAAAAGACAGAGAGCTTTAAAGCCATGCTGGAGAGAAGGACGGGACTGCCGGTCGTACTCTGGGATGAGAGGCTTACAACCGTTCAGTCGGAACGGATCTTACAGGAGAGCGGAGTCAGACGGGAAAACCGGAAGGCGGTCATCGACAAAGTGGCGGCCGGACTGATTCTGCAGGGATATTTGGACAGTCTGCCGGGCGGCACGACCAGAGGAGAGTAAAGAAACGATGAACAGTGAAGAAAAGAAGATCACATTGGTGACAGACGACGGCGAGGCCGTGGATTTTTTTGTGTTGGAGGAGACCAGAATCAATGGTATGAATTATCTGCTGGTGACAGATGCGGCAGATGATGACGAAGAAGGAGAATGTTACATTCTGAAAGACTTATCGGAGAGCGGCGATGCGGATGCTCTTTACGAGTTTGTAGAGGATGATAACGAGATAGATTATTTATATAAGATATTTTCCGAACTGCTGGAAGACGCGGATGTGGATATTGAAAAGTGATTTTGAGGGACTCATATATGGATCAGGAAGTTTTTAAAGACATGCTTCGAAAAAAGGGACTCAAAGTGACGAATCAGCGCATGCTGGTACTGGAAATCATGGCGGAGCGCCCGGGTGAACATTTAACGGCGGAGGAGATCTATGACCTCGCGAAAAAGAAATGCCCGGAGATCGGACTGGCCACGATCTACAGGACTGTGCAGGTTCTGGTGGACTTATCGGTAATCGATAAGGTAAGCTTTGACGACGGTTTTGCCCGCTATGAATTAGGGGGCCTTGAAAGCGAGTCCAGACATCACCATCATCACGCAATATGCAGCCGCTGCGGCAGAGTATTTTCATTTGAAGGAGACCTCCTTGATACGCTGGAGCAGACCATATCCGACACCATGGGATTTAAGGTAACGGATCATGAGGTAAAGCTCTACGGGTACTGCAGGGATTGTCAGAAGATCATGGAAAAGGAAGAACAGGACGGAAAATAATAGAAAATGGAGGTAACAGATTGAAGAAACAGGGCAGCAATGCAAAAATTAAGATCATTCCCCTTGGCGGAATGGAACAGATTGGTATGAATATTACCGCATTTGAATATGAGGACAGCATCATCGTGGTGGACTGCGGACTTGCTTTCCCCAGCGACGACATGCTGGGTATTGACTTAGTCATTCCGGACGTGACGTATTTAAAACAGAATATCGATAAGGTGAAGGGATTTGTCATCACTCACGGCCATGAGGACCATATCGGGGCTCTGCCGTACATTTTAAAAGAGGTCAACGTGCCTGTTTATGGAACGAAGCTGACCATTGCTCTGATCGAGAATAAGTTAAAAGAACACAATTTATTAAAAAACACGAAGAGAAAAGTAATCAAGCACGGACAGTCCATCAACCTCGGCTGTTTCCGTATTGAATTCATAAAGACGAACCACAGTATTGCAGACGCCTCCGCACTGGCGATCTATTCACCGGCAGGCGTGATCTTACACACCGGCGACTTCAAGATCGACTACACGCCGGTATTCGGTGAGCCGGCCGATTTAGAGCGTTTTGCGGAGCTTGGAAAGAAGGGGGTACTGGCTCTAATGTGCGACAGCACCAACGCCATCCGCCCGGGATTTACCCCATCGGAAAAGACGGTGGGCAAGACCTTTGACAATATTTTTGCAGATCATAAGTTTAACCGTATCATCGTTGCATCTTTTGCCTCCAATGTGGACCGCGTGCAGCAGGTGATCAACTCGGCAGCCAAATACGGACGCAAGGTCGTGGTAGAGGGACGAAGCATGGTGAACGTCATCGGAACGGCCAGTGAACTGGGGTATATTGACATTCCGGAGGGAACCTTAATCGACATCGATCAGCTTAAGAATTATCCGGACGAGCAGACCGTGCTCATTACGACAGGAAGCCAGGGCGAATCCATGGCGGCTCTTTCCCGTATGGCGGGAAGCACCCACAAGAAGGTATCGATTAAGCCGACCGACGTGGTGGTTTTAAGTTCCACACCGATTCCGGGCAATGAGAAGGCCGTGTCCAAGGTTATCAATGAACTTGCCATGAAGGGCGCCGAAGTCATCAATCAGGATACGCACGTTTCCGGACATGCATGTCAGGAAGAGATCAAACTGATCTATGCGCTGGTGCGTCCGAAATATGCGATTCCGGTGCATGGAGAGTACCGCCATCTGATGGCTCAGAAGAGTCTGGTACAGGCTATGGGAATTCCGAAGGACAACATCGTTATCATGTCCTCAGGGGATGTGGTGGAACTGGGACAGGAGTCCTGGGGCATCGTGGACCACGTCCAGTCAGGCGGAATCCTGGTAGACGGACTGGGGGTCGGCGACGTCGGCAATATCGTGCTGCGTGACAGACAGAATCTGGCTCAGAATGGTATTATCATCGTCGTGCTGACATTGGAAAAATACAGCAATCAGCTGCTGGCAGGCCCGGATATCGTGTCCAGAGGCTTTGTATATGTGCGGGAATCAGAAGATTTAATGGAGGATGCAAGAGCGGTCGTAAACGACGCCGTGCAGGACTGCCTCGACCGTCATGTCAATGACTGGGGCAAGATTAAGAATATTATCCGTGACAGCTTAAGCGATTTCTTGTGGAAACGCATGAAACGGAATCCGATGATTCTGCCGATTATTATGGAAGTATAGGCAGACGGGAAGTACAGGCAGCAGCTGTACAGGCCGCACAAGAAACAGGATAAGCATCAAAGAATCAGGACTTTCGTGATGAAAGGGATGACAGTATGAGCCGTGCTACAAAAGAGATCAACAGAATAACGGGAGCCATCATCGGGATATCCGGAAGGCTGATTGTCTGTGCGCTGGTCGTGCTGCTTCTTTACGAGGGCGTGACAAAGGGCTATGAGTTTGGTCATGATATTTTCTATGCCACGTCAGTGGAAGCCGCGCCGGGCAGGGACAGGAGCATTACCGTGGAGGAGGGGACTTCCATCACGGATGCAGCAAAGCTCCTTAAGTCCTACGGGCTGATTACGAATGAATATTCATTTGTCATACAGGCCATCTTCTTCGACTATGAAGTGAATCCCGGGACGTATACCGTGAATACATCTATGACCTCCAAGGAGATTCTTCAGATGATGAACGAAAATACCGGGGAAGAGGAAGAGAAAGAATGATTGTTAACGACAGAATTACGGACTACATCAATTCGCTGGAGAGAAGCAGGGGCCCGCTCCTGACGGAGATCGCGTCGAAGGCCAGGAAGGAACGGGTCCCGGTTATACGAGAGGAAACCGCGTCTTTCTTAATCTCTCTGGTGGAGTCGAAGCGGCCGGCGGCTATATTAGAGGTTGGCACCGCAGTGGGCTATTCAACGCTTCTGATGGCGGGCGTCATGCCGGAGAACTGCCGTATTACAACGATTGAAAAATATGAAAAACGGATACCAGAAGCCCTTCGAAACTTTGAGAGAGCGGGGGAGAGTGACCGAATCACTCTTCTCGCCGGCGATGCCGGAGAAATCTTGAAGAAACTTACCGGTCCCTATGATTTTATCTTTATGGACGCGGCGAAGGGACAGTATCTTGTATGGCTTCCCGAAATCATGAGACTCATGGTTCCGGGAAGTATGCTTGTCTCGGACAATGTGCTGCAGGATGGAGATATTATTGAATCCCGCTACGCGGTGGAACGGCGGGACAGGACGATCCATGCGCGGATGAGGGAGTATTTATATGAACTGAAGCATACGGACCGTCTGGCTACGTCGATTATCCCCATCGGGGACGGCGTGGCTTTCAGTGTTTTAAAGGTGCCTGAGATTACTAATGTGTGCCCGTCATCAGCGGGAGAGAAAGAGATGTAAAAAGATGAGAAAGACAGAACTGCTCATTCCGGCTGGAAGCCTCGATGTACTGAAGACCGCAGTGATCTACGGTGCGGATGCAGTCTATATCGGCGGAGAAGCCTTCGGACTGAGAGCGAAAGCAAAGAATTTTACCAACGAAGAGATTCGAGAAGGAATCGCCTTTGCCCATGAACACGGTGTGAAGGTTTATATTACTGCCAATATCCTGGCCCATAACGATGATCTGCCGGGGGTGGAGGCGTATTTTGAGGAGCTGAAGGAGATTGGACCGGATGCGCTGATTATCTCGGATCCGGGAGTGTTTGCCATTGCGAGGCGCGTACTTCCCGAGATGGAGATCCACATCAGCACTCAGGCGAATAATACGAATTACGGGACTTACCGGTTCTGGTACGAGCTGGGCGCCAAACGTGTGGTGACGGCCCGGGAGCTTTCCTTAAAGGAGATTAAGGAGATCAGGAATCAGATTCCGGAGGATATGGAGATCGAGAGCTTCATCCATGGCGCCATGTGCATCTCCTATTCGGGACGGTGCCTGCTGAGTAATTTCATGACGGGACGGGACGCCAATCAGGGAGCCTGTACCCATCCCTGCCGCTGGAAGTATTCCATCGTTGAGGAGAAGCGGCCGGGCGAGTATATGCCGGTTTATGAGAATGAGAGGGGCACTTTTATCTTTAATTCCAAGGATTTATGCATGGTCGACCACATTCCGGAGATGATTGACGCCGGGATCGACAGCTTTAAGATCGAGGGGCGCATGAAGACTGCGCTCTATGTGGCGACGGTGGCCCGTGCCTACCGGAAGGCCATAGACGATTATTTAAAGGATCCGAAGCTGTATGAAGCCAATTTAGCCTGGTACCGGGAGGAGATTGCCAAGTGTGTCAACCGGGAATTTACGACAGGCTTTTACTTTGGAAAGCCGGATGCGTCCGCTCAGATTTATGAAAACAGTACGTATGTAAAGGATTATACGTATCTGGGGACGGTGGCGTCTGTGGATGGCCGCGGATACGCGAGGATCGAGCAGAAGAATAAATTCTCGGTGGGAGAGACCATCGAGGTGATGAAGCCGGATGGAAGGAATCTGGCGGCTGTCGTTTCTGCCATTTACGATGAGGATGGGAATCCGCAGGAAAGCGCGCCCCATGCACGGCAGATGGTCGATGTGGATTTGGGGATTGAGATGGAGGAGTACGATATTCTGCGGAGATGTGAGAGTCGGGAAGAATAATAGAAAATTGGAAGGAGATTAAATATCCGGTGAATGATGTATGAGGTTATTCTGCATGATTCTCGGATATTTTTTATCAAATTGATAAGAGATTTCCAGTCTGACGGATGTTCAGTATTTATAAAATAGATATCATTTTCCAAAAAAAATACATGTTCAAGTGCCTTACACTTCTGTAATATAGAAAGAAAACAGATTGAGACTTGGAGAGAAGGGAGACGGAATGACGTGACAAAGATGAGAGAGAAAAATGGGATTTACGAGCGGCAGCCATTTGAACTTTTCGCCTATCATGACAAAAAACCAACGCTGGATCATTCGGTATTTCATTTTCATAACAATTATGAAATCCTGCTGTATGTAAAAGGAAATCTGGAAATATACATTGAACAGTCACGGTATCTTCCTGTTCCTGGAACCATGTTTGTGATAAGTACTGAGGAGGTGCATAAAGGTACAATTCTGGATTCAGAGGATTATGAACGCTATGTGATTCATGTGAGCTCCTCTGTCATACAGCCGCTTCTTGGATATGATGTGGATTTGCTGGCGTGTTTTCACGGCCATGAGCCTGGAAAGCAGAATGCGGTGGTCTTAAGCATGGAGGAGATTGTAGAATTCTGTGAACTTTTCAGTAAACTGAAACAAATCCTGGATACAGAGCCGTACGGAAAAGAAGTACTGAAGATTTCCTGTGTAGCGCAGCTTATGACTATGGTAAACCACGCGTTTTCCCACACGATCATGCCGGCCAGACCCGTTTCCAATTTAGCTTCCGGAATTATGGACTATGTGGAGAACCATATGAGCGAACCGCTGAGTCTGGAATCCATAGCGGCCGCGCTGTTTATGGATAAATACTATCTGGCGCACCAGTTTAAAAAGCAGACGGGAGACTCCCTGTACCATTTTATTCTTATGAAGCGGATTGCTCTGGCCAGGCGTCTTCTGGGAGAGGGGCTGCCGGTGACTGAGGTCTGTGATCGGTCGGGATTTAACAACTATAACAATTTTATCCGCACTTTTCGCAAATATGTGAATATGTCTCCGGGGGAATACAGGAAACATCAGACAGAGTAGCGCTTTCCATCTGGCAGTCGCTGCCTCCGTGGCGGAGCTGATAGGCGCTGGGGGTACAGCCGGTATACTTTTTGAATACCTGTGTAAAATAGCTCTGGCTGGAGTAACCGGATTCGCTGCCGGCCTCGGAGACCGTGGTCTCACTCTCTGTCAGCAGGCGGCATGCGTGTTGGATTCTTAATTCATTGACATACTGCTTAAATCCCTTTTTTACATATTTGGAGAAACAGGTACTTAAGTAACTGTAATTGTAACCAAATTTGTTGGCTATGGTTTCCAGCGACAGATCTTCTTTTAAATGTTCGACGATGTAGTCTTTGATCCGGCAGATATCGAAGGATTCTGCCGCATTTTTCTGTCGGTGCGGCTGGTTGGACAGCTGAGTCCACAGTGCTTTGATCTGGTTCTCATCCAGAATTGCCTTTGAAATATAGTAATCGGTGTGTGTGTTCCGCTTTTCAGGCAGCAATGCCTCAGAACTCATCAGCACGGTTGAGGTCTGGGGATATTTTATGGACAGGAAGACATACAGAGGCATCGTCTGATGGAACATAAGCATCTCATCAATAAAGAGAATGTCTGGTGTATGAAATGTAAAGTCCTGCAGAACTTCTTCTGAATCTCTGCCATAACCAAAGATGGAGACTTCCTCCGGAAGTGTTTTAAAAAGCATATCGAGTCCCCGGATTACCAATTCTTCTCTTTCCGCAATATAAATTTGTTTTCTTCTCAATTTATATCCCCCCCTGAGTCTTCTTACTTATATTGTTTCTGATTTTATTATAGTGAAAGATTATCGCGTTGTCTTTGCGGATGTTGGTAAAAATATCGCGTTTCTTGGCATGACCTGCTGTTATAAAAAATTATAAAAAAATATAAATAAACCAAAATAATCTAAAAAAATTTGGCTAATTTTTTTAATGATCCGCAAAAAAGGTTGAAAAAGTATAGGAACTATATAAGAATATCCATTCAAATTAAGCCAAAAATAATTAAAATATATAATAACAGCATAAAAGGAAGGAGAGGCTATGGAAAAGAAACGTATGAAGATTATATGGAATCAGGTGTTATGTGCCGGAAAAAAGTGCGGAAAGAGATGGTTTTCCGGTATCCTTGCAGTAATTCTGGCGGTATCCGGCGGTGTTGTGAGGGATCCCATGGAAGCACACGCGGACCAGATATCACAGGAGGTGACCTCATTTAAGACAGGGGAAGCATGGAAGGATACGGCGGGAAAACAGATTCAGGCTCACGGAGGGCTGATTCAGAAGTTTGGGGATACCTATTACTGGTATGGGGAAGATAAGACCAGAGGGGGCCGTCCCATTGACGGTGTCCGGGCATATTCCTCTAAAGATCTCTATAACTGGACTGACGAGGGGACGGTTCTGAAGGTTATGGAAAACAGGGAACAGTTTGAGATGGATGAGTACTTTAAGACTCTTTATTTCGATTATAACGATGCTGAGAAGGATGAGGTCTATTTGAATTTAAGATCTTCAAACTGCATCGTGGAGCGTCCCAAGGTATTGTATAATGAGAAAACGGGAAAGTATGTCATGTGGTTTCACAGTGACGGACCGGAGGCAGGGAAGGAGGAGGATTCCAGCGCCTCCCGCTACTCCAGGGCAATGGCGGGTGTGGCAGTCAGTGATACCCCGGATGGACCGTTCCAGTACGTGGACAGCTTTAAGCTTCATTGGGTAGAGGGATATGCTGGGGTACAGAGACGCGGTGATTCCCGAGACATGAATATTTTCCAGGATGAGGATGGCAGCGCCTACATTATTTATTCCAGTGAAATGAACGCTTATTTATATATTGCAAAGCTGACTGATGATTATATGGGACTTCAGACTCCAGCGGGAAAAGTTACACCAGAAGTGGGGAAAAGCGGTGACGGAGAGACGTGGCAGGCCAGGATTCTTCCTGATACCAGCAGAGAGGCTCCTGCTGTGTTTAAGTCTGGCGAATACTATTATATGATTACTTCCGGGACCAGCGGCTGGGATCCCAATCCGGCAAAATACTATCGGTCAAAGGATATTATGGCGGAAAAGTGGGAGGCTATGGGAGATCCCTGTGAGGGAGGTTCCAAAACAACCTTTGACTCTCAGAGCACATATGTTGTGCCGATTGATCCGGAAAATGGTTTCTATCTTTATATGGGTGACCGATGGAAGAATGGAGATTTGAAAAATTCCAGTTATGTTTGGCTGCCGTTGATAGTAAACGACGATGGAACGATTGTTATTAAGAATTATGATGAGTGGAATCTGGAGGAAACTCCCAGAACCATTATGAAGAAGTCAGAGGGACTTGAGGTATATTACACAACGGATCAGGGAAAGGTTCCAGCGCTTCCGGAAGAGATTACGGTAACCTGGCTGAACGGGCAGAAGGAGACAGCGGCCATTGTCTGGGAAAACTTATCAGCAGCAGATTTTGAGCAGCCGTTTTCCAAAAAAAATGTGTCGGGAACTGTGAAAGGCCAAAAGATTTATACGGATATTGAGGTAGTACCGGAAAATCTTGTCTATTTTGTGGACTGTGGAACAGGATCATGGGGACCGGAATCGACAGACTATCCGGAGATTGCGTCTAAAAATCCGGGCCTTTTAAATCAGGTGTCTGATCAGGAATACAAAGATGGCGCTGAATGGGGGTATGTGAAGACGACGGCAGCGAAAGCTCTGGTTCTGACTCCTGATAACGCTTCGGGAAAAGCAGAATCAAAATACGATGTTGGCGTCAGGACTGCGCTCGACTATATCACTTATAAGATGAAACTTACTGCGGGAACATACCAGTTTACAGCAGGTTTTCACGAGTGGTGGAGCGGTCAAAAGAGAACGATGAAGCCGGTAGTCACCTATACAGATGCCAGTGGAGCAGAGATGAGCGCAGAGGGTGGCACCTTTACAACCAGCGGTTCTGATATGACTGTAACAGAGGAATTTACAATACCGGCTGATGGAGTAGTAAGCTATACGCTTAAAAAGACAGCAAACAGTGCCCCGGTTCTGAGTTTCCTTGCAGTAGGGAAGACAAAGGATGCACAAGAGCCGGATAAGCCGGAAGAAGAAAAGCCGGAGCTTGTCTTATTTGCCTCTGCTTTCATGCTGAAGGGGGAGAACGAGGCCTCCAATATCAAGCTTAACTGGAATCCCATAGAGGGAGCGGCGTCCTACCGCGTCTATAGAACTGATGAAAAGGGGGAGAACCGACAGCTTTTAAAGGAGACAGCCGGAATCATGCAGGACGATTACGGTGTTTCTGAAGCCTCCTGGTATGTGACCGAGGCTCTGGACGAGTCTGGTGAAATTCTGGCAGTATCGGAGCCGGCAGAGGGAACGCCGGTAAAGCTTGGCGGAGAGATGAAGACGAGGAGCAATATGGCGCCAGGTTCTGATTTTGTCTATGACAGCAAGGCTGTGCAGGTATTTGCAGAAAATGGCGTTTCCTATAAGTATTCCATCGAAAAGGATGGAGAGACGGGAAAGAAGCTGGTGGAGTATCAGGCTCTGGATGGTGTGACCTATGACGCAGGCAGAACCGTCCTTTCCAGTAAACAGTATGAGATCATGGGCGATTGTAAATTCGAGGGCGTTGCCCAGATGCGAAAGGACGGAAAAATTATTATATGGGCACATTTTGAACCGGCCTCCGGCTACAGCAGAGCAGAGATTTCCTGCATGTCAGGGACGATGGGAGGAGATGATTTTACCTTCTATTCGGAGCGGCCCCATGGAAATGAATCAAGAGACTTAAATATATTTAATGACAATGGCACCTTATATGCCATATCTGCTGCGAATAATAACAACGACTTAAATATCTATAAGATCGATGAAAGCTGGACAAGAGTGCTGCCGGAATCAGAATTCCCGGCTATCACGGTATGTGAAGGGCAGCATAGGGAAGCTCCCAACATGGTGAAGGTGGATGGCTGGTATTATCTGTTTACTTCAGAGGCTAACGGCTGGTACCCCAGTCAGGGAATGTATTGCTCTGCTTCCACTATACAGGGATTAGCAGATGCGGCTCTCGTTCCGATTCATGTGACAACCTTCGGAACCCAGTCGGGCTGGATGTCCTCAGTAGGAGATAACAGGCTTTTGGTTGGAAGTGTATGGGCGTCCAGCGGACAGTTTGGAGAAGGAAAAAACTGGACAAAGGTATTTCCGGTCAGCTTTAAAGATGGTTACGCAGTCTATAATTACTATCCGGAGCTGGCATATAACGACGACAGAGTCATGGTACCGGTCCAGAATGGAAAAATTCTGTCGGCAGATCAGCCTGCGGGAATAGCTGACGGCGATGCGCCGGGAGAAGCTGGCTGCGAGGCCGCTCTGGTAACGGATGGCAGGAGCGATGACAAGAACGTTTACTATAAATCAGTGGAGAGCATTGGTGTGCCATATAGTCTGACTGTGGATCTGGGAGGACTCTGTTCTGTATCCCAGGTGGATGTATCCTTCCGGGAACCTAAGGGGTCAGATACGAGAAATTTATATAAAATTTACGGAAGTAAAGACGGAATAATATTTGATGAGGTCCTTGTGGATGCCAGCAGCAATAAGAATCCGGGATTTGACAGCCGGGCCGTAGAAAATAAGGGACTTTACCGTTACGTAAAGATTACGGTCAGCGAGGTCCGGGATATGAGGCATAACGATAACAAGGTTTCCTGGTCCAGGGGCATACACGAAATGACCATATACGGAACGCCTTCCGATATGAAAATAACCGGATATGAACCTGAAATGGCAGTGGATCTGGGAAGAAAACCGGAATTACCCGCAGCTGTCACACTGGAATACAGCGATGGGCGGACTATGGAAGAGCCAGTGGAGTGGGAGTATGTATCTGCTTCAGAACTGTCGGAACCGTTTGTAAAGAAGAACGTTAAGGGAACGCTGAGAAATTTCCCGGATATGACAATTTCAACCACTTTAGAGGTAATTCCGAAGGAGTTAAAGTATTTTATCGATTGTGGTACCGGTGACTGGGGTGTGAAATCAGAAGAATTTGAACGGATTTCTTCCGTAGAAGGAGTAAGCCTGTTTAATGATACTTCAGACCGCCAGTTCTCCTCTTCTGAAGAATTGACGGGACAGTGGGGATACAGCAGTAAGACGAGTGATACGTCCTCCTTAAAGCTGACTCCGGACAATACAACAGGTTCCTCTGCCTCCAAATACGAGGTGGGATTGAGAACGAATCTGAGTTCCGGAATTTCTTATAAACTGTATCTGCCTGCAGGGGAATACATGTTCTCCGGTGGTTACCATGAGTGGTGGTCGAACCAGAACAGAAAGATACAGCCATCGGTAATCTATGAGGATGAAAATGGACAGAGCCATGAGGAGAAGCTGTCTGTCGTATCGCTTCCGGGACTGGGCAGCGATGTGATGTCCTCTGATATAGTCAAAGTGCCGAAGGATGGTGTCGTGACATTTCAACTGAGTGCTGCCAGCAGTACAAAGCCCGTAATCAGCTTCCTTACTGTGACAATGATGACAGACGATAACCGGCCGGCCGGAAAAGTAACAGTATCACCGGAACCAGGAAGATATGAATTGGACGTAATTAAACCAGTAGAATTGACATCTGAGTCGGAGGACAGTATTTATTATACTCTGGATGGCACGGATCCAATGACTGGGGACGGAAGCGAGGAAGCGGCAGAAGGTGCAGAACTGTATGATGCTCCAATCTTATTTGAAGAAGAAGGAATCTATGAAATCAATGCCAGAAGTGTGAGAAACGCATCAGATGGTTCTGTTATATGGGGACCAGTTACGACTGCCAGATACAATGTCACGGAGAGCAGCGGACCAGTGGAACGGTACGATTCCGTTCCGGTAGGAAAGCCGTGGTATGACAATAATGGAGAGATGATCCAGGCCCATGGCGGCGGCTTTCTCCAGATGGAAGACGAGCAGGGGGCAGTCTACTACTGGGTTGGAGAAAATAAAGATCATAATGGCTCCAGCTTTAACGGCATTAATTTATACTCTTCCAGGGATTTACTGAACTGGAAATTCGAAAATACGGTGTTAAAGCCTGATTCGGAGAATCCTGCGCTCAGAGATAATAAAATCGAGCGCCCTAAGCTAATTTATAATAAGACAACGGGACAGTTTATCCTTTGGGGCCACTGGGAGACTGCGGACAGCTATGCTTCCAGCCAGATCTGCGTTGCGGTCAGCGATACGGTTAATGGGGACTATACATTCCTGGGCCACTGGAGACCAGGGGGTAAGGAAAAGAACTGGAGAACAAAATCTGTAAACGGTTCGACTATCTACGTAAAGGATGAGGAATATGAGTCTGCTGTGACGAATCAGGTTACACCGGATGGCAATATGTCCAGAGATATGACAGTTTACGTAGACGGAGACCAGGGATATTTAGTCAGCGCCTGTGCGGATAAACATTCCATCTGCATTTATGAGCTGAACGATGAGTTTACAGATATCTTACCGGGATCTGAATACCATGTGTTTGAATCCGACAAGCTGGAAGCGCCGGCAATCATTAAGTCGGGTGACTATTATTACTTAATGGGATCGGGCCAGTCCGGGTGGTATCCGAATCAGGCCAGATATGCCTATACGAAGGATATTTCCAATCCGGAAGGCTGGTCGGAGCTTGAACTGATCGGCAACAATACCTCCTTTTACAGCCAGCCTACCAATATTATGGAGCTGACATCACCCGCTGGACAGAAAAATTACGTCTACATGGGTGACCGCTGGAACTCCAAGAAGCTGGGAGAATCCACGTATGTGTGGCTGCCTCTGGAGATCGACGGAACTGACATGAGTCTGTCTTACATTCCGGAATGGTCTTTAAACGCGGAGGATGGAACGGTACAGTATGAGGAGGCAGTGGTGGTATCCACCGGAAAGCCTGTCACATGCAGCGTAGAGGGGCAGGAAGGATATGGTGTGGAGAAGGCAAATGACGGGGACTACTTTAATACAAACAAGTCAGGAACCAGCTCCAGTTATTTCAGACCGGTAAGCCTGCCATTTACGTGGACGGTGGATTTGGAAGAGGTGTATGATTTATCAAGAATTGATATCAGTTTTAATCACTGGAATGGATCGGAAGCGTATCACCAGTATCATATCTATGGAAGTGTTGATGGAAACAGATGGAAACAGCTGGTCGATGAATCTGATAATAAGACAACTGGGTTTAAGAGCCATGGATTAAAAGGCCAGTACCGTTATATCAAACTGGAAGTGATAAAAGCGGTGAAAGACAAGGATGGTCAGTCGGCAGCCTTTGCAGCCGGCCTGGTGGAAGTGGAGGTGTTTGCAGAAGCGAAAGCAGAAACGGCGGATATCACTGGAATTGAGATTACCGCGCGTCCATTTAAAACAACGTATGAAACCGGTGAAGACTTCAATTCGGAAGGACTGGAGGTTGCGGCGAAATACAGTGATGGAACTTCGGCGAAGTTAGAATCCGGTCAGTATGAACTGAGTGAAGTGGATACTCTGGTTACAGGAAAAAAGGATGTAGTTGTTACATATACAACCGGGGAAGGAAAGGTATACAGCGATACTTTTTACATCATTGTATACGATCCGGACGAGATGTATGCAGATAAGCTGAAGGTTGTGAAGCAGCCTGACAGAACAATTTACCAAACCGGAGAGGAATATGATACAGCCGGAATGGAAGTGCGGATTCTCATGAAGGCCAGCGCCAGCAATGCCGTCCCGACAAAAGTTAAAGAGCTTTCCAGTCAGGAGTATGAGCTGGAATACGACTTCGGGAAACCGGGGAAAGAGAAGGTGACGGTAGTCTATTATGGAATCGGTAAGAACGGGGAAGAACGTAAACTGACAGACACAGTGTTGGTCACGGTGATTGATGGAGAAACTGAGTACTATCAGACTGGCATTGCGGTCGAAAAGGAACCGGATAAGAAGGTTTATAAAATCGGCGGCAGCTTTGAACGGACCGGAATGATTGTTACCCGAACCATGAAGGCCAGCCCCAGCGATGCCAGTCCCAGCAACGTATCCTATACAGAAGAGATTGACAATTATCGTGTAGAGGGAGACGATTTTGCGGAAGCCGGAAAGAAGACCGTAAATATTCTGTATGATGGAACAGATCGTGATGGAAATGATAAGGTGTTTAAAACTTCTGTTACGGTGATGGTAACAGATTGCACCAGTGACGTAGTGGAAGCGGAATTTGAGACCATACGCAGCGGATTGTGTGAAGTCCTGACTGGAGAGAATGCAGCTTTTGCTACAGAGGAGGAAAAGCAGACGGCAGCAGCAGAGGCGAAAGAAAAGTTGCTCGGTGTTCTGGAAGAGAATGAAGGTGAATGGATCCTTACGGACGAAATTATGAATCTGATCGAGTCGATCGAAACGTATTATCTGATGGCATACACAAACGTCAGAAAAATAATAGAAGGACCGGCATTTTTAACAGACGGCATGAAGATTACAGGGGCGGGATTAAGCGCCAATCCCCAGTCTGATTACCAGCGGGTAGAAATTACCGTATCTGAGGCAGAAACTCCGGAAGGACTGGAAGAGATTGAAGGGAAACAGGCAAATGCCATGATGTTTGAACTGGCGGTAAATGGTGAAGCGGTCAGACTGGCGGCACCGGTTTCTGTCAGCATGAAAGTTCCTTACGGAATTCCTGAGGAGAATTTAAAAATCCTTTTTGTTGGAGAAGACGGATATACGGAACTGATCCGCCCGAAGGTAAAAGACGGTTTTATGGTATTTGGAGTTAAGTCCTTCGGTACGCTGGTGGTGTTCTCTGATACGGAGAATGGCGGCGGGGAAGTGGATGAGAAAACTCTGGATCATATTGCGGTAACGAAAAAGCCGGTGAAGACCGAATACAGAACAGGAGAGGAGTTCGAACCAGAAGGGATGGTGGTTACCGCTTATTACTCCGATGGGACGAAGGAGGTTTTAACGGAATACGAAGTGTCCGGTTTTGATTCCGGTAAGACAGGAACTCAGATGATTACTGTAACGTATAAAGGTAAGACAGCGGAATTTGAGGTGACTGTCAGGAAGAGACAGAGTTCCTACGGAGGATCCGGTTCGGGAAGTTCTTCCTGGGGTGTTTCTGCGGCCGTGCCAAATGTGCCGGGAACCTGGAAGCAGGACGAGAAAGGCTGGTGGTATGAGAAGAAAGCAGGCGGATATCTGAAAGCTGAGTGGGGACGGATTAACGGAACCTGGTATTATTTTAACGAGGAAGGCTATATGGAAACAGGCTGGGTTCAAACTGGAGGCCAGTGGTACTTCTTAAATGCCGATGGCTCTATGGTGGAAAATAACTGGGTTCTATCCGGTGATCAGTGGTATTACTTGAAGAACGGTGGTTCTATGGCAGCAGGTCAGTGGGTAACCTGGAAGGAGAAGAGTTATTATTTAAATCAGGATGGCACAATGGCTATGAATACGGTGACGCCTGACGGGTATCGGGTGGATGAAAATGGTGTGTGGATACAGTGAAAAACGGAATGGTGTTTAAAAAGAGGGCTGTCTAAGTTATTTTCACCTGGAGACAGATAAAACTCTCAAAAGTTTTGGCTGAACGGCTGTTGATATTCTGGCAGTTAATCATGTGCCGAATGTATATGCTTTAAGAGACATCCAGGAACTTTTATACTGGGATTATAATTTATTATTTATAGGAATTTCAATCGGGGGGCATGCATGCCCCCCGATTGCTGTTGCAGGAACAGATAAGCATTCAGTTGTGTTATTCCGGATACCTCCTGCCTTGGGCTGAATCATACTTCTGCTTTTTCTTGTAGAAAATCTTCGATTATGGTATACTATGAGAACTTACTGAGGTATCTCACGAACTTATCGGAGTCTGAACTCTGATGGAAGCGGAGGTTTTAATCATGACATGGATCTTATGGCTTTTGGCAGCAGCCTGTGTCATATACTATGTAGTTATCGTCATTTATTCGGGTTTTACCACTTCATTTTCCTTTATCTGGATGGTATTTGCAGCCGCCTGCCTGTTTCTGGCATTGGGCTGGGAATATTATATGAAGCATAAGGACCGGGTGCCGCTCTGGCTGCCGGTGTCGGTTATCACATTCTGCTGTACGGGAATTCTGGTGTTTTCCATGGTGGAGATCCTGATTTTTACAGGAGCGGCCAGCCGGGATGCGTCGAATCTCGATTATCTTATCGTGCTGGGAGCCAGAGTAAAAGAAGACGGGCTCAGCAAATCGCTGAAGAGCCGGCTCGACAAAGCGATCGATTATCTGGAGGAAAATCCGGGAACCGTGCTTGTGCTTTCAGGCGGACAGGGAGAGGATGAGCCGGTCAGCGAAGCGGCTGCGATGCGGGACTATCTCGTGTTTAACGGTGTGAGCGAGCGGCAGCTGATCCTGGAGACCCGTTCTTTCAGTACGGTGGAGAACATTGCCTACAGCAGGATTGCGATCGAGGAAGATCAGGCGGAGCGCAAAGCGCGTCATGCCAGATCCGACATTATCATGGAGCCCGGAACTTACGAAGAAATTTCGGATAAACCCATAAGAATCGGAGTTCTGACCAGTGACTTCCATGTGTTCCGGGCGGAACAGATTGCGAAGAAATGGGGGATTCCGGATATTTATGGAATTTCCAGCGAATCAGATCCTGTGCTGCTGGTCCATTTCTGTGTTCGGGAATGCGCTGCGATTTTAAAAGATAAACTGGTCGGCAACATGTAGAACCGCACCATTTGTGGTATGCTGTATGAGACTGGAAAAAAGCGGAATTCTGTTCTTCTTTTCTGCATGATAATGAAAACGCCGGAGAATGGGCAAGATGGTAATAAAGAGAAAATGTTAAGGAAGGAATATAGAATATATGAGACAGTTAGAGCATTTGACAGCCTATGAGGTTGTGGAAGAAAAACAGCTGGATGAGATGAATGCCACGGGAACCGTGCTGCGCCATAAAAAAAGCGGAGCGCGGATTTTTGCTGTGTCCTGTGAGGATGAGAATAAGGTGTTTTCCATAGGATTCCGTACACCGCCGGAGGACAGTACCGGAGTTGCGCATATTCTGGAACACAGTACTTTGTGCGGCTCCGGTAAGTTCCCGGTGAAGGACCCGTTTGTAGAGCTGGTAAAGGGTTCCTTAAATACCTTTTTGAATGCCATGACGTATCCGGATAAGACGGTATACCCCGTGGCCAGCTGCAATGAAAAGGATTTTCAGAATCTGATGGATGTCTATATGGATGCTGTGTTCAATCCCAACATTTATAAGGAACCGAAGATTTTCATGCAGGAGGGGTGGCACTATGAGCTGGAGAGTCCGGAGGCGGATTTAATCTACAACGGCGTCGTCTATAATGAGATGAAGGGTGCGTTTTCCTCGCCGGAGGAGGTACTGGACCGCTATACGAGAAAAGTTCTGTTCCCGGATAACTGCTACGGGCAGGAATCCGGCGGTGATCCGGCCTTTATTCCGGACCTGACATACGATCAGTTTTTGAATTTTCACAGGAGATATTACCACCCATCCAACAGCTACATCTATCTGTATGGCGATATGGATATGGTGGAAAAGCTGGAATGGCTGGATGACCAGTATCTCTCGAAATACGATACCCTGGAGATCGATTCCAGGATTCTGCCGCAGGAGCCCTTTGACCGGCCAGTGGAGGAAGAGACCCATTATTCCATCACGGACGGGGAGTCCGAGGAGCAGGCTACCTATCTTTCCATCAATACCGTGGTCGGAGATGATTTAGACCCGCATCTGTATGTGGCGTTCCAGGTCCTGGAGTACACTCTTTTGGACGCTCCGGGAGCACCGCTTAAACAGGCGCTCATCGACGCGGGAATCGGACAGGACATACTTGGCGGATATCAGAATGGAATCCTTCAGCCTTATTTTTCCGTGATTGCGAAGAACGCGGATAAGGAGCAGAAGGGAGAGTTTCTTGCCGTAGTAAAGGGAACGCTCCGCAAGCTGGCGGATGAGGGAATCAATAAGAAGAGTTTAAAGGCTGGTCTGAATTTCTATGAATTCCGTTACCGTGAGGCGGATTACGGTTCTGCGCCTAAGGGGCTGATGTACGGTCTTCAATGCATGGACAGCTGGCTTTACGACGGAGATCCCACGGTGCATCTGATCTATCAGAAGACTTTTGATTATCTGAAGCAGGCAGTGGATGAGGGGTATTTTGAGCGGCTGATCCGTGACTATCTGCTGGATAATCCGTTTGAGGCAGTTCTGGTGGTCAGTCCGGAGAAGAATCTGACCGCAAAGGAAGATGAGAAGACTGCCAGACGGCTGGCCGCCTATAAGGCCTCGCTTTCGAACGAGGAGATCGCTGCTCTCGTGGAGCAGACCAGGGCGCTTCGGGAGTATCAGGAGACGCCATCCCCTCAGGAGGAATTGAAAAAGATCCCCATGCTTTCCAGGGAAGACATCGGCAGGGAGCCGGAAGCGATTATCTGGGAAGAAAAAGAGGTCGAAGGCGTGAAGGTGATTCACCATAAGATGTTTACCTCCGGTATTGGCTATTTGAAACTGTTGTTTGATACCTCCCGGATTCCGGAAGAAGATTTGTGTTACGTCGGCCTGTTAAAATCCGTGCTGGGATTTGTAGATACGGAACATTATACGTATGGTGATCTGACGAGTGAGATCCATTTAAACAGCGGAGGCATCAATCTCAGTGTTACGTCTTATCCGAATTTAAAGGACGGCGCTGATTTTAAAGGCGTTTTTATCGCCAGCGTCAGAGTTCTGTACGATAAACTGGACTTCGGCTTCTCCATTCTCGGTGAGATACTGAAGAATTCCATTCTGGATGACGAGAAGCGGCTGGGAGAGGTGATCAGTGAGACAAGGTCGAGAGGCAGGATGAAGCTGGAGGGAGCATGCCATTCAGCGGCGGTAGCCAGAGCTACATCCTATTTCTCTCCGACATCCTATTATAACGATCGCACAGGCGGAATCGGGTATTACCAGTTTCTGGAGCAGCTGGACAGAGAGTATCCGGAGCATAAGAAGGAGATTATCGCCAGGTTAAAACAGGTGATGGCGCGTCTTTTTACCGTGAAAAATCTGCTGGTCAGTTATACGGCCGATGAGGAGGGCTTCCGGCTGCTTCCCGAGGCACTCCGGAGCCTGAAGGAAATGCTTCCTGAAGGCAGTGAGGAGACGTATCCCTTTACGTTTCCGGCCGGCAACCGGAATGAAGGCTTTAAGACGGCCTCCCAGGTTAATTACGTGGCCAGGTGCGGAACCTTTGCAGGAAGCGGATACGCCTATACGGGCGCACTGCGCATATTAAAGGTTATTTTAAGCTATGATTACCTGTGGATTCATTTGAGGGTAAAGGGAGGCGCCTACGGCTGTATGAGCGGCTTCGGGCGCTCCGGAGAAGGATATTTAACCTCTTACCGCGATCCAAACTTAAAGGAGACGAATGAAATCTACGAGGGGATTGTGGAATATCTGGAGCATTTCGATGTGGATGACCGTGATATGACAAAGTATGTCATCGGCACCATCAGCGATATGGATGTGCCGTACCCGCCTTCCACGAAGGGCAGCCGCGGTCTGTCCGCATACCTTTCCGGTGTGGATGAAGCCATGATGCAGCAGGAGAGAGATGAGATCTTAAACGCCACGAAGGAGGATATCCGGGCGCTGGCGCCGATCGTTAAGGCGGTTCTTGCCACTGGAAGCTTATGTGTGATCGGCAATGAGGAAAAGATAGAGGCAAATAAGGAGCTGTTCCATGAGACGGAGACCCTGTTCCACTCATAATAAAAACCAACTACGAAGGAGAATCAATGGATAATAATTATAAATCAGGATTTGTAACGCTGATCGGACGGCCCAATGTGGGGAAATCCACGCTGATGAACCATTTGATCGGTCAGAAGATCGCCATCACGTCTGATAAGCCCCAGACCACCAGAAACCGTATCCAGACCGTCTATACGGACGAGAGGGGACAGATTATCTTTCTGGATACTCCGGGGATCCACAAAGCCAAAAACAAGCTGGGCGAGTATATGGTGAGCGTGGCGGAGCATACCCTGAAAGAAGTGGATGTGGTGCTCTGGCTGGTGGAGCCGACCACATTTATCGGAGCGGGAGAACGCCATATCGCGGAGCAGCTGCAGAATGTGAAGACTCCGGTGATCCTGGTCATCAACAAGATCGACACCATAAAGAATCAGGATGAGATTCTGGAATTTATCGCTGCATACAAGGATGTGTGCAGCTTTGCCGAGATCGTTCCGGTGTCGGCGCTGAAGGATAAAAATACGGATCTGATGCTGGATCTGATCTATAAGTATCTGCCCTGCGGTCCTCAGTATTACGATGAGGACACTGTCACGGATCAGCCCATGCGTCAGATTGCGTCGGAACTTATCCGTGAAAAAGCGCTGAGACTGCTGAGTGATGAGATCCCTCACGGCATTGCCGTTACCATCGAGAAGATGACCGAGCGGAAAAACGGTATGATGGATATTGAGGCCACAATTGTATGTGAGCGGGACTCCCACAAGGGAATTATCATCGGCAAGGGCGGCGCCATGTTAAAGAGAATCGGCAGTGCGGCCCGCCGGGAGATCGAGGATCTGATGGATACTCAGGTGAATTTGCAGATCTGGGTCAAGGTCCGGAAGGAATGGCGTGACAGCGAGCTGTATATGAAAAACTACGGATACAATGAGAAAGAAATTTAGGAGCGGGTGATAGAATTGAGAGAGGCTGTCAGGCTTACCGGCATGGTGTTAAAGGCCGTTCCGTCCGGGGAGATGGACAAACGTCTGGTGATCCTTACGAAGGAACGCGGAAAAGTTACGGCATTTGCCAGGGGCGCCAGAAGGCCGGGCAGTATGCTTATGGCCTGCGGCCGTCCCTTTGCCTTCGGACAGTTTACGCTGTACGAAGGACGGGATGCCTATTCCCTGCAGTCTGCGGAAATCTCCAATTACTTTGACGAGCTATCCACGGATGTGGAGGGAACGTGCTATGGCTCCTATTTCCTGGAGTTTTCAGACTATTATACCAGGGAAAATATGGACGGCACGGCCATGCTGAAGTTGTTATACCAGTCAGTGAGAGCCCTGATGAAACCTGCGGTGCCCAATGAACTGGTCCGGCGCGTGTACGAGCTGAAGGCGATGGCCATCAACGGGGAGTATACGGAAAAGCCTCCCAGGGAAGTCAGCGATTCGGCCAATTACGCATGGGAATTCGTCGTGCTGTCTCCGGTCGAGCATCTGTATACCTTTGCACTGACCGACGCTGTGTTCGAAGAGTTCGGGCGGTGCGTGGAGATCAATAAGAAGCGGTTTATCGACCGGGAGTTTCACTCGCTCGATATTCTGGAGGCGATGACGGGGCGGCGGCCTCTGTGAGAAAGGCGGCCGGTGTTATAAGTATGGCCGTGAGTTTCTGCTGAGCTTTTTCTTTGAGTCAGGGGGAATAGGAGTGAATATAAAAAAACTGATCGGTGAGACAAATGCTTATGATAAAAAGCAGGCATTAGAGGAACGCCGGCCTAAAAGCTGGTGTAAAAGTGTAAGTGCATTTGCAAATGGGAATGGCGGCAGGCTGATTTTCGGTGTGGCAGACGATGACAGTATTACGGGATTGCGTGATGTGAGGCATGATTCAGAAGTAATCAGCGAACAAATAAAGAACAGAATAGATCCCATACCCAAATTTGATCTTGTGATTCAGGGGGGTGACGATAAAGAAATTATCGTTCTTGAAATCAGCAAAGGCTTGGAGACGCCTTATTATTATGTGAGTGAAGGGAGTCGTACTGCGTATCAAAGGGTGGGAAATGAGAGTATACCAGTTGATGCCAGAGGGTTGAAGGAACTGATCCTGAGAGGCAGTGATTCCACTTATGACAGCAGCATTTCACGGTATGAATTTAGAAATTATTCGTTTACGAAACTGAAGGCAGTCTACAGGCAAAGAACTGGTGAGAGTTTTGAGAATGACGATTTTATTTCCTTTGGGATTGTGTCGGAAGATGGAAAATTGACAAATGCAGGGGCATTGCTGGCAGATGAATCCCCTATTAGACATTCTCGTTTATTTTGTACGAGATGGAATGGATTAGATAAAGCGGCAGGAACGATGGATGCGCTGGATGATAAGGAATTTTCAGGAAGTCTGGTGGTGCTGTTGGAAAATGGATTGGATTTTGTAAGAACGAATTCAAAAGTGAAGTGGCAAAAGGCCGGTGAAGAAAGGATCGAATTGCCGGATTATCCGAAAAGAAGTGTTTTAGAGGGGCTGGTAAATGCATTAATTCATCGTCAATATCTGGATTTGGGAAGTGAGGTACACATTGATCTGTTTGATGACAGACTGGAAATTTACTCGCCGGGAGGAATGTGTGACGGATCACTTGTACAGGAGCAGGATATTGATAAAGTTCCATCCAAACGCAGAAATCCGGTTATTGCAGATATATTTAACCGTTTGAAATATATGGAAAGAAGAGGGAGCGGATTTAAGAAAATTCAAAGCGTCTATCAATCACAATATTTGTATACAGATGAAATGCGGCCTCAGTTTTACTCAGATAAAGACACTTTTATCCTGACACTGAAGAACCTTAACTATAAAAAAGGAGCCGAAAAAGGAGCCGAAAAAGGAGCCGAAAAAGGAGCCGAAAAAAAGCAGTTTCATAAGATGGAGGAAAGAAGAGAAAAAATACTGTTATTGATAAAACGAAATCCCCATATAACACAGGGAGAAATCATGGAAAATCTGAATTTGTCCAGAAAACAGGTTCAGAGTCTTATGAGAATATTAAACAATCAGGGACAGATCCGCCGGGTCGGCTCAAATAGAAATGGTTATTGGGAAGTTTTTCGTGAAGGCAGGGGCTGGTAAACAGTAATAAATGCAGCGAAAAAACTCCGGAGGATCTATAAACTATTGAAATGACGGAATGCATTTGGTATAATGCTTTCATATGCGCCAATTGCAGGAGGATGATGAATGAAAAAAATGAAAGCGGTCCTGGCGGTTCTCATCACAGCGGGATTACTTGCCGGATGTGCAGGAAGAGGGGGAACAAGTACCTTCGAGCCGAAGAGCAGCGGCATATTCGTGACGGATGCGGGAACATTTTCGACGGCTACCGTCGAGACGTACGACGACCAGGATTATTATAATGAAGAGGAATGGAAGACCTTCCTTGAGGAAAATGTGGCTTCCTATAATGCGGAACACGGAGAGGGAGCGGTTGCCCTGCAGTCATGCAGCTTAAAGGATGGTACAGCCAGCATGATCTTTGATTATGCGACAGGAAGCGATCTGGCCCAGTTTACCGCACTTTATGAGGACACTGCCAATTCAGTGAACTCCATCGATATCATTCCTGTGGCCCAGGCCCTGGAAGAAGCTGGAACTGCCGGAACGATCTTTATTAAGACGGCAGACGGCAAGACGGCATCTACGGATGAGATTGCGAAGAAGACCGATTACCACGTGGTCGCCGTGGATGGAGGACCAGTCAAGATTCAGACAGAAGGAAAGATTATGTATACTTCCGATGGAGTGAAATTAAACAGCAGCTTCATAGCAGAGATCTCGGAAGGAAAGAATTACATCATATTTAAATAAAGTATCCGGATGCGGATGGAATAAAAGAAGAGAGGTTTGAGGACATGGAAAAGACAATGGAGAAAATTGTAGCGCTGGCAAAGTCGAGAGGATTCGTTTATCCGGGTTCTGAGATTTACGGCGGCCTTGCGAATACCTGGGATTACGGTAACTTGGGTGTGGAACTGAAGAACAATGTAAAGAAGGCCTGGTGGCAGAAATTCGTACAGGAAAGCCCCTACAACGTGGGTGTGGACTGCGCCATCTTAATGAATTCACAGACCTGGGTGGCTTCCGGCCATTTAGGCGGCTTCTCTGATCCGCTCATGGACTGCAAGGCCTGTAAGGAGCGTTTCCGTGCAGATAAGCTGATTGAGGATTACATGGCCGAGCATGGCATCACGATCGAAGGCTCCGTAGACGCCTGGTCTCAGGAGGAGATGAAAAAGTATATCGATGACAACAACATCTGCTGTCCCAGCTGCGGCAAGCATGATTTCACCGATATCCGCCAGTTCAATTTAATGTTCAAGACCTTCCAGGGCGTGACGGAGGATGCGAAGAACACCGTATACTTAAGGCCTGAGACTGCGCAGGGAATCTTTGTAAACTTTAAGAATGTGCAGAGAACCTCCAGAAAGAAAATCCCGTTCGGCATCGGACAGATCGGTAAATCCTTCCGTAACGAGATTACACCTGGCAACTTTACATTCCGTACCAGAGAGTTTGAGCAGATGGAGCTGGAATTCTTCTGCGAGCCGGGTACCGACTTAGAGTGGTTCTCCTACTGGAAGCAGTTCTGTATCGACTGGCTGAAGGCGCTTGGCATGAAGGAAGACGAGATGCGCGCCCGCGACCATGCTCCGGAGGAACTCTGCTTCTACAGCAAGGCTACCACAGACATCGAGTTTTTATTCCCGTTTGGATGGGGAGAACTCTGGGGTGTTGCGGACAGAACGGATTACGACCTGACGCAGCATCAGAACACATCCGGTCAGGACATGTCGTATTTTGATGATGAAAAGAAAGAAAAATATATTCCGTATGTAATCGAGCCGTCTCTCGGCGCCGACCGTGTGACACTGGCGTTCTTATGTTCCGCATACGATGAGGAAGAGATTGGGGAGGGAGATGTCCGTACGGTTCTCCATTTCCATCCGGCGATTGCACCGGTGAAGATCGGCGTACTTCCGCTTTCCAAGAAGTTAAACGAGGGTGCTGAGAAGATTTACACGGAGCTTTCCAGGTATTATAACTGTGAATTTGACGACAGGGGCAACATCGGCAAGCGTTACAGAAGACAGGATGAGATCGGAACACCATTCTGCGTAACGTACGATTTTGATTCGGAAGAAGACCATGCAGTTACGGTCCGTGACCGCGATACCATGGAGCAGGTGAGAGTTCCGATCGCTGAACTGAAGAATTACTTTGAGGATAAATTCCGTTTTTAGGACGGAACCATCCTTGTGACTGAGCCGGGCTGACCGTCTCCGGATAAGAATACAGATCCGGGGCGGCCGGCCTTTTCTTATTACTTTCAAAGGGGTGATCGGATGATTCTAGAAAAATTAAAACGCATGGAAGGGTTTACCCACCAGGAGCAGGCGGTGGCACGCTACATTCTGGAGCACGTGGAGGAAATCCAGCAGATGTCCACCGAAGAACTGGCCAGAGTATCCTATACCAGTAAGGCTACGGTGGTGCGTCTCTGCAAGAAACTGGATACGGCAGGCTATCAGGAACTGAAACTGAAGCTGGTTTCAGAGCTGGTACAGAATATCCGTGTCAACCAGCTTCTGAACAGGGAGCCGATTACGGAAACGAGCACGCTGCAGGATATCCTCCATACGCTTCCCAAGCTGTACGACAAGGCGATTACTGATACAGAGCTGTGTATGGACAAGAATGTTATAAAACGCATCTGCAACCGTATTAGAACCTCAGACCGGATCGATATCTACGGAAATGGAATCAGCTATATCCTGGCGCAGTCAGCCGCATTTAAATTTGCCACCCTGGGGATGGAGTGCGCCGCTTACGACAGTGTCAATGCTCATTTTCTGTCTGCGGGGAAAACGAAGAAGACCGTGTCGTTTGTCATCACCTTTACCGGGGCAAATAAGAGTATGATTGATACCGCCAGATACTTAAAGGAGACGACAGAGACATATGTAGTTGGAATTGTGGGACGGCATAACGAGGAGATCCGCAAATGGTGCCACGAGATCGTGGAGATCCCCTCCCGGGACTCTCTGCTGAGCCTTAAGGTGATTACCTCCTTTACAGCCACCACCTATGTGCTGGATATCTTTTTCTCCATGCTGCTTGCCCAGACCTATGAAAGCCATGTGAAATCCTCGCTTGAAATGGTGTGCCACGAGACACTCCGGATCGGCGTGGATTACTGGAATTTGAAGGATTCACCGGAGGAAGAGGACAAGTCCATGATTTGAAGCCGTACACAGGCGTTCCTGAACCGCTGTTTCAAAAAACAGCGGTTTTTTTGGTGATTTTTGAAACGGTGAACCATTTCGTGTTTTGCGTAGTGAAGAAAGGGGAATGATGTGTTACGATGAGACCATCAAAAGAAAAAGGGGACTGAGTAAATGGATTATAAAAAACTTGCAGAAGACATCCTTGCAAAGGTCGGCGGGGAGGAGAATATCTCCGGTCTGACCCACTGTGCAACCAGACTTCGCTTTAACTTAAAGGATGAAGGAAAAGCACAGACGGAGGCACTCAAAAAGGTAAACGGCGTCATGGGCGTTATCAGTAAGGGCGGCCAGTACCAGGTGGTAATCGGAAGCGATGTAGCCAGCGTTTACAGGCCGCTTACGGAGCTGTGCGAAGTGACGGCAGGGGAGGGCGGTCAGCCTTCCCAGGAGAAAAAAGATGACAGGAAGGTTGTGGAAAAGCTGATCGACACGCTTTCCGGCATTTTTACACCGATCCTTCCGGCTATCACTGCGGCCGGTATGATTAAGGCGATTCTGGCGCTTTTGACGGCGTTCAGCCTGGTGGACAAGACGGGAACCACGTATCAGACCCTGAATTTTATGGCGGACGCGGCGTTTTATTTCCTGCCGGTCCTGCTGGCCAATTCGGCGGCTAAAAAATTCAAATGCAATCCGTACCTGGCCATGATGCTGGGCGGCATGCTGCTCCATCCGGATTTTGTCAATATGGTGGCGGCCTCGAAGGAGAGCGGAGAAGCGATTCGGATCTTCCTGCTTCCCATCACCAATGCGGGATACTCCTCCTCCGTACTTCCGATTATTCTGATCGTATGGTTCATGTCCTATGTGGAACCGATTGCGGACAGAATTTCCCCTAAACCTGTTAAATTCTTTACAAAACCGCTGATTACCGCGATTGTGACAGGGATTGTGGGTCTGGTGGTCATCGGGCCGATCGGAACGATTATCAGCAACTTGATCGCCTCCGGCGTACACGGCTTAAACAATTACTGCAGCTGGCTCGTACCGGCTCTGGTAGGCGCATTTACACCGCTCTTAGTTATGACGGGAACTCATTACGGCCTGATACCCATCGGTATCAACAACCGTATGACCATGGGATACGATACCCTGATTTATCCGGGTATGCTGGGCTCCAACGTGGCCCAGGGCGGAGCAGCTCTGGCGGTAGCCTTAAAGAGCAGGAAATCCGAGATCAGACAGCTGGCGTCCTCCGCCGGAATCACGGCTGTCTGCGGAATTACGGAGCCTGCGCTCTACGGTATCAACATTCGCTTCAAGACACCGCTGTATGCGGCCATGATCGGAGGCGGCGCGGGCGGCTTCCTCATGGGAATCTTAAATGTTAAGAACTACTCAGGCGGATCACCGGGCTTCCTGACGCTGCCCAGTTATCTGGGAGGCGATACGCTCACCAGCTTTTACTTTGCCTGTGCCGGTGCAGCTGTCAGCGTAGTAATCGCATTTATCACCTCTTACGTTCTCTATAAGGATCCCAGCGATGAAAATGGGGAGAGGGCAGGCGGTGAAACAAAATCCGCGAAGCAGGATTCTGAATGGGATTCTGCTGAAAGGAGCAGCGGAAAGGCAGTTACCATTGCCGCTCCCCTTACCGGCGAAGTGGTTCCGCTGGGACAGGTAAACGATCCTACCTTTTCAGAAGAGATTCTGGGAAAAGGCACTGCCATTCGGCCTGCTGTTGGGCGGGTGGTATCTCCTGTAAACGGAACGATTGCCACGATCTTTGAGACCGGTCATGCCATGGGGCTCGTGTCGGAGGACGGGGCCGAAATCCTGATCCATGTGGGGCTCGATACCGTAAATTTAAAAGGAAAATATTTCTCCGTGAAGAAAAAATCCGGTGACAGGGTAAAGACAGGGGACTGTATTCTGGAATTCGACTTAGAAGCGATAAAAGCCGAGGGATATGACGTGATTACACCTGTCATAATATCGAATCATTTTAACTACAGCGCTGTCGAAACCGTGGCCGGGGGCCAGGTGGAGGCGGGAGCAGATCTGCTGCGGCTGAGCGATGGAGGTAACAATGAGAACATTTCCTGATGACTTTTTGTGGGGCGGGGCAGTTGCAGCCAATCAGTGCGAGGGCGCTTATAACGAGGACGGGAAAGGCCTTTCCGTTCAGGATGTACTCCCCCATGGCCTGCGGGGAGAGCGGGCGGAAGGACCGTCTGCTGATAATTTGAAGCAGGAAGCGGTTGATTTTTACCATCATTACAAAGAGGATATCCGCATGCTGGCGGAGATGGGCTTTAAGGTGTTCCGTACCTCCATTGCCTGGACCAGAATCTTTCCTCAGGGAGATGAAGAGCAGCCCAATGAAAAAGGACTTGCGTTTTATGACGCTGTGTTCGACGAATGCCTGAAATATGGAATTGAACCGCTGGTTACGATCTCCCACTATGAGACCCCGCTGGGGCTGGCGGAGAAATATGACGGCTGGAGAAGCAGAAAGCTGGTAGAATTTTTCGAGCGGTACTGCCGCACCATATTTACCAGATATGGCGGTAAGGTGAAATACTGGCTGACATTTAATGAGATCAATTCACTTCTTCATGCTCCGTTTATGAGCGGCGGAATTAAAACACCGCCGGACCAGCTTACGGAACAGGATTTATACCAGGCGATGCACCACGAGCTGGTAGCCAGCGCCATGGCGGTAAAGCTGGGCCATGAACTGATGCCGGGGGCAAAGATCGGCTGTATGATCCTGGGAATTACCGTGTATCCTCTGACCCCCGATCCCGACGATATGATTGCGGTGATGGAAAAGGACAGGGAGACGCTGCTGTTTGCGGACATTCATGCCAGAGGAAGATATCCGAAGTATCTCTTAAACTACTTTGAGGATCACGGAATCTCAATCCGTATGGAGCCTGGAGATGAGGAGATGCTTAAGCATACCGTTGATTTCATCTCCTTCAGCTACTATTCCAGTATCTGCGCCACAACGCATCCCGAGTTAAGCGAACCGACCGGCGGAAATTTATCGAGAGGCTATAAAAACCCGTATTTAAAGGCCTCAGCCTGGGGCTGGCAGATCGATCCGAAGGGGCTGCGCTACACCTTGAACCGGCTTTACGACAGGTACCAGCTTCCGCTGTTTATCGTGGAAAACGGGCTTGGAGCCGAGGATGAACTGGTGACGGTGAACGGGGAGAAGACGGTCCTTGACGATTACCGGATTGATTACCTGCATCACCATCTTTTGCAGGTACGGGAGGCCATCCGCGATGGAGTGGAAGTCATGGGATATACCTCCTGGGGCTGTATCGATCTTGTGAGTGCCTCCACATCAGAGATGAGAAAGCGGTACGGGTATATCTACGTAGACCGGAATGACGATGGTACGGGGAGCATGAAACGATACCGGAAAAAATCGTTCTGGTGGTACAGAGATGTGATTAAGAGCAACGGGGCCATATTGTAAATAGTATTGCAGACCGGAAGTCCGGCGGAGATGAACAACATTCCGCTGGGCTTTTTTGCTGCGTTTTTTGGCGGCCTACCGGCTGTCCTGTATCGGAATTAATACATGGTAATAGTCTGAATGTATTAAAAATGAAGTGAATTTAATACATGTGCCAGCCGGATTTTGGCAATTTACATCAAAAATATCTTAAAAAAACAGCATAATCATGAAATAAATATACATTATAGACGATAAAAATTAATTATGATAATATAATATTATAATGATACTATATTTAAGATTCAAATACCAGGGATGTCCGATATTGTTTTGTAAATACGATAGCGTAGAAAAGGAGGAATGATCAATGCTTAACCGGGAAAAGGGGGCGCCGCCTCTGTATCATCAGCTAAAAGAGATTCTAAAGCAGGAGATTGAAGAAGAAAAATATAAGAAAGGCGACAGCTTTCTGACGGAGCGGCAGCTTCAGGAGAAATATGATGTAAGCCGCGTTACCGTCCGCCAGGCAGTCAGTGAACTGGTGAATGAAGGGTATCTGCAAAGCTCCAGAGGAGTTGGAACTACTGTAGTATTTAGTAAAATAGACGAAAATTTGAAACAGGTGATCAGCTTCTCAGAGGAAATGGGCCGCCACGGGATCACAATGATGACCAGCCACTGTGTTATGAGCCGGGAAAGGGCTGGGAAAATAGTGGCTAAGAACCTAAGAATGAAAAAGGACTGCTATTGTTATAGACTGGAGCGGGTTCGCTGTGCGCAGAATATTCCTGTAGTGTATTCGATCACGTGGCTGACTAACAAGTATCATCTTCCCATAGACAACGATTTGTACAAGGATTCATTGTATAAGCTCCTACAGGAAGAATACAGCATCGTGATAGCCGGGGGCAGGGATACGTTTGAAGCGGTTCTGGCTACGGAGGTGATTGGGAAATTCTTAAATATCACCCCTGGCCAGCCTGTATTTAAACGGATCCGAAGTACGTATGACCAGGATAATGATGTCCTGGAGTATACGATCTGCTATTATCCAGGAGAGAGGTATAAATATTCTGTAGAGCTGTGACGGAAATTCTGGGTGATGAACAATTTTTGGGAAACGAATTTTAAGGCAGACTTAGGCGGCTTTTACGAGTTTGCCTATACGGTCAGAACCATGGAGAACGTATCTGCGCCGGAAGCCCTTGAAAGCTGTGAAACAGACAATGAGGGACTTTTGGCCTTCTACATAGAGAAGGCGTAGCTTCATGCTGACCGGGAAAGGAAGAGTATGGAATCCTGTTATCTGATGATGGATGTCGGCGGTACCGGGATAAAGGCAGGGCTATTTTCCCGGTCCGGAGAGATGGTGGAACGCGTCCGTTCCTTTCCGGCAAGGGCGAAGGAGGGGCGTGAGGAGATATTCCGGAATTTTGCCTGTATCATACAGGAGATGGCAAAAGACCGGATGGTGGAAGGGATTGGCATGGCATTTCCCGGTCCCTTTGACTATGAAAAGGGAATCAGCCTGATGAGAGGGCTGGACAAATACGATTCGGTCTACGGGATTCCCGTCCGGGAGGGTGTGATGGAACAGCTGGAGAGAATCGGCAAAACCGAGAGCGTGGCGCGCGGCTGCCGGTTCCTGTTTCTTCACGATGTAGAAGCGTTTGCCATCGGCGCCTGTCGGCAGGGACGCATGGCCGGGTGTAAAAAGGTGATGTGCGTGTGCATTGGAACAGGCGCCGGCTCTGCATTTGTGGAAAACGGCCGTGTTGTAAAAAAAGCGGGCGGAGGCGTACCGGAAAACGGCTGGATCTACAATACACCTTATAAAGAGAGCGTGATCGATGATTACGTATCAGTCAGAGGACTAAAAAGGCTTACGGAAAGCGTATTTGCGCGGCCGGAGGCTGTTGACGGGGCGAAGCTTTTTGAACTGGCAGAGGCCGGCAGCGATGAGGCCGCGAAAGTCTTTGCTGCATTTGGTGAGAATGTAAGTGAAGCGCTGACGCCTTTCCTCAAGTCGTTCCGGCCCCAGGGACTGGTGCTGGGCGGACAGATCGCAAAGAGCTTTCCCCACTTTGGAATGCAGCTGCGTGAGGTATGCAGGCATACGGGAACTGCTGTATTTACCGAGCCGGATACTTCAATCCGCGCGATGGAGGGCCTGTACGCCGCGATGGAACGGGTTACCGGGGCGAAATGAATACAATGGAAGGAAACTAAGTTATGATAAATCGGGAAGGCTATGGAAATTACGATTTGCATCCATATAAAGAGATAAAAGGATATGAGGGACACGCCCTGGAAGGCGGCTGTGCTGTTCTGGCTCAGTTAAAAGCAGAAGAGAAAGCGGGAAAACGGGTGATCGTCTGTGATTTCTATCCCGGTGTGGACCGGGAAGAGGCTGCCGGACTTTTAAAACAGCTGGAACCGGCGCTGCTCATCGATGCAGACGCGTGCGCAGTTCCGGAAGAGGAACTGACCGCACAGTGGAAGGACTATTTAACCGATGACCGGGTCTTTGGCGTGATGTGCCATAAGAGCCTTAAGGACTGTTTTTCGGAGGAGAAGCTGGAAGCGGCAAGAAAAGCAGTGGAAGAGACGGAATCGGGTCTTGTGGTGGTGTACGGCACCGGCGCTTCCTATATTACATACGGGGATGTGTACGTATATTTTGATATGGCCCGCTGGGAGATCCAGCTTCGTTACCGGGCCGGAATGCCTAACTGGAATTGTTCCAATACCGGGGATCCGGTCTTAAGTAAATACAAACGGGGCTTTTTTATTGAATGGAGGCTGGCGGACCGCTATAAAAAGGAGCGGTTCCAGCGGTTCGATTATGTAGTGGATACCAATGAGAGAAATAATCCGAAGATGATCACCGGGGAAGCGTTCCGGGAGGCGCTCTGCAGAGTCAGCAGCGAGCCGTTCCGCCTGCAGCCCTACTTCGATCCCGGCGTGTGGGGCGGACAGTGGATGAAAACCAGATTCGGTCTGGACCCGTCGGAAGATAATTTTGCCTGGAGCTTTGACGGCGTGCCGGAGGAGAACAGCTTAAACTTAAAATTCGGTGAGGTGACGGTGGAAATTCCGGCCATGGACCTGGTGCTGTACCAGCCGGTAAAGCTGCTGGGTGACCGAGTCCATGCAAGGTTCGGGGCAGAATTCCCTATCCGCTTCGACCTTCTGGATACCATGGGAGGCGGAAACTTATCGCTACAGGTGCACCCTTTGACCGAATATATCCAGGATCAGTTCGGGATGCATTACACCCAGGATGAGAGTTACTATATTCTGGATGCAGGAGACGACGCCTGTGTCTATCTGGGCGTTAAAAAGGACGTAGACAGAGACGCCATGTTCCACGATTTAGAGGAGGCGAGAGAGGGGAAAATCCTCTTTCCGGCAGAGCATTACGTGAACCGGATTCCGGTGAAGAAGCACGATCACGTTCTGATCCCGGCCGGAACGATCCACTGTTCCGGAAAGAATGCCATGGTGCTGGAAATCAGCGCCACGCCTTATATCTTTACCTTTAAGCTGTGGGACTGGGGCAGAGTGGGCCTGGACGGTCTTCCGCGCCCCATCCATTTAGAGCACGGAGCGGCGAATATCCAGTGGGACCGCGATACGGACTGGGTGTATGACAATCTGGTTCATCAGGAACGGACCATACGGGAGGAGGAAGGCCTTAAGCTGGAACGTACGGGACTTCACAGCCGGGAGTTTATCGAAACCCACCGTTACACACTGACAAAGCCGGTGGAATGTTCCATGGAAGACAGCGTTCACGTGCTGAACCTGGTGGAAGGGGAGAAAGCGTTTATTGAAAGTCCGCAAGGCGCCTTTGAACCCTTTGAAGTTCATTATGGAGAAACCTTTATTATTCCGGCGGCTGTAAAGAAATACCGTATCCGGCCGGCCGGAGCCGATAAAAAAGAACCGGTGGCTGTGATTGCCGCTTCAGTAAAATAAGCCTTAATCAATGGAGGAGTATCATGGATTATCAGAAAATCAAGAAAGTGCACGTCGTATACAAGACTCACTTAGACATCGGCTTCACGGATATGGGCCGGAATGTACTGGACCGTTATGTAAAGGAATATATTCCTCATTCCGTCCGCCTGGCAGAGGAGATGAATGGAGGAAAGGAAAAACGGTTTATCTGGACGGTGGGATCGTACCTGATTGACTACTATTTAAAACATGCGGATGCGAAGGCCTTAAGCGAACTGGAGGCCGCCATTGAAAGAGGAGATATCTGCTGGCACGGGATTGCCAGCACCACTCACACGGAGCTTCTGGACATGGATTTATTCCAATATGGCCTGGAGCTGGGCAGCAGGCTGGATTCACGTTACAAAAGACACACCATTGCGGCGAAAATGACCGACGTGCCGGGTCATACGATCGCAGTAGTGGATGCGCTGGCAGATAAGGGAATCCGTTTCCTTCATATCGGAGTCAACGCGTCATCCATGGTACCTGAGATTCCGCAGACATTCGTCTGGAGACATGGAACGAAGCAGATCATCGTCCAGTATTCTTCCCAGTACGGGGCGCCGGGGTATGTGGAAGGGATGGATGAGGTGCTGGAGTTCGCCCATACAGGCGATAATCTGGGACCGCAGTCGGCAGAGGAGGTGGAAGCGGAATACGAGCGGATTAGAAAGCTGTATCCCAACGCCGTTGTGGAAGCCTCCACCCTGGATGCGTATGCCGAAAGCCTTCTGGCAGTGGAAGAGACGCTGCCTGTGATCGAGGAAGAGATTGGGGACACCTGGATTCACGGCATTGGTTCTGATCCGTGGAAGGTCAGCCGCTACCGCGAATTAATCCGGCTTAAAGATCAATGGCAGAGGGAAGGCCGGTTTTCCAGGGATTGTGAAGGCTATGATGCATTTATGATGAATCTGATGCTGATCGCAGAGCATACCTGGGGGCTGGATTACAAGAAATATCTGGCCGACTTTAAGAACTGGACCAAGGAAGACTTTCAGAAGGCCAGGGCGGCGGACGAGACGACTCTGGAATTCTTAACAAACAGAAATGCACAGATGCGCGAAGTGCTGGACATTGATTTCAAACGGTACCGCGGCGGTGTCTTTACCGGATCTTACCGGTATTATGAGAGCTCTCATGAGGAGCAGAGGGAATATTTAAAGAAGGCGTTAGAAGAACTGCCTGCCGATTTAAAAGCGGAGGCGGAACGTGCGCTCACAGGCTGCATACCGGTAAAGGAAGAGTCCGAAGGCCGCAGGGTCTGCGTGGGAGAAATTCTGGAAATCGGCGGCTGGAAAGCGGCAGTCGATGGAAGCGGAGCCATAAGAAAACTGGAACGGGGAGGCAGAGACTGGGCAAAGGACGGAGCCATCGGCCGGCTGGGATATGAGACCTTCAATGCGCTGAACTGTGTCCAGAACTACTACCGCTACAACCGGGCATTCTATGAGAATGGCTACTGGTCGGAGGGCGATTTCTCCAAACCGGGGCTGGAGTTTGTAGAAGATTTGGAGAACCGGTATTATGAATTCAGCGTCAGGGATTTGAGGGTCTGCGGAGAGGAACTTCTTATTGACCTGGCGGGGGACGCCGAAGCGGCAGAAAAATACGGCTGTCCGCAGGCGGCTCAGATAAAATACGTGTTTGGCCCGCAGATCACCTGCAGCGTGTCCTGGTTTGGCAAAGACGCAAACCGCATGCCGGAAGCCCTTTGGTTCGACTTTATCCCTGATACGGAGAACCCGAACCGCTGGCTGATGGAAAAAATGGGAGTTCCCGTCTCGCCGCTTAATGTCTTGAGAGGCGGCAACCGCCTCCAGCACTGTGTGGAACGGCTGGTCTATGATGGTTCCGACGGAAAAATGGCAATTGAGACTGTACATGCCCCGTTAGTCAGCGCAGGCGGACGGAATCTCTACGATGATTATCGCAGGCTGCCGGATTTGAGAAAGGGATTTTCGTTCAATCTGTTTAACAATAAATGGGGAACCAATTTCTGCATGTGGTGTGAGGATGACTGCAGATTTGAGTTCAAACTTGATATTTCGGAAAAACGGTAAGAGATATCGGAGGGGATCGGCCGTTTTTCCGTTAAGAGAGCGGCTGTGTACTCAGGCGTTCGCCCTTTCCAGTATCCATCCGGCAATCAGGCGGGTGAACGGCTCCATGTCGTACTCCTTTCCGGAAGCGGAGAGGACCTGCCGGTATGCTTCCCGGCGTTCGATACCGACAGTAACGGGACAGTAACCTTCAGAAGCCAGAATCAGATTCATGAGAAGAAACGCAGTCTCTTCATTCCCGCGGTCAAATGGCTGAATATCAATCAGCCGTTTTCCGGCCATGGCTGCCAGTTCGATGGGGTGGAGCGAGGACTTTGAGGAGCGGATCTGATCCGCCAGATGGCCGGTCAGCCTTGGAACATCCTCCGGCTGAGGCGGCTGATATCCGCTGTCTGCATCGGCCGGCATGTCGGTGCGGTAGGAATCTGACGGAGTGGAGCCGCTTTCGGCTGCAGTTGTTCTGTGGAGTTCCCTTATGGTTTCTTCCGTAATGGCAATATCCTGTTGGCGGCCGGTTTTCAATTGATCCGCCTTCTGTAACAGTTCTTTTAATGGTGTCATGATGATTACCTCCTCAGGGCACATTATACCACACGGAAAGAAAAAGGTGCAACGGGATCTGCTTTATCTGCCGGACAGCAAAAGTCCTCCCGGCCGCGGCTGTATCAGTAAACGCTGCGGCTGGGAGGACTTCTTTGATTTCAATATGTCTTTTATCTCTGTCCCTTGTCGTAAGGCACGCCTTCCGCCTTCGGAGCCTGGGAATTTTTCGATGTAAATACCAGCACGATCAGCGTGATGATATACGGCACCATCTTGTAAAAATAGCTGGGAATTCCGAGGCTGCTTAAGAACGGAATTCCGGAGTATGCAGCCGCCACTGCCTTCATCAGTCCGAAGAACAGGGAAGCGAACATGATCTTGACCGGCTTCCACTGACCGAAGATCAGTACAGCCAGAGCCAGGAAGCCGTATCCGGCTACATCGGCGTTAAAGTTGGTGGAGGTCGGAACGACGAATACCAGGCCGCCTAAGCCTCCGAGCGCGCCTGAGATCAGGACGCCCGCATACTGCATGTGGTAGACGTTGATGCCCGCCGCATCGGCCGCCTGGGGATGCTCGCCGCAGGAGCGCAGGCGCAGGCCAAACCGCGTCTTATAAAGTACAATCGTGGAAATTACAAAAATTCCGATTCCAATGTAGGTGGTGATATAGGCGTTCTGGAACAGCAGCGGTCCGATAAACGGTATCTTACCCAGCACGGGAACGGAGGTGATACGGAAGGTATTGGTAAACTGTACCTGCTGCACGCCCTGGATGACGCGGGCCACGAAGATGGCGAACGCGGGGGCGAACATGTTTAAGGCGGTACCGCTGATAACCTGGTTCGCCTTCATGTTGATGGAGGCATATCCATGGAACAGGGAGAAAAACATGCCGGTCGCCATGGAGATTAAGACTGCCAGGATCAGCTGCATCTGGCCACTCATGGTGCCTCCTGTGAAGTGGATGAACAGGATTCCGGTAAACGCACCCATGGTCATAATTCCTTCGAGAGCGATATTGATGATACCGCTGCGTTCCGAGAACATGGCACCCAAAGCCACGATCATAAGAGGAATCATAAAATACATGGTCTGCTGAAAGATAAAATAAATAACACTCATGCGTCTCCTCCTCCTTTCGCCTGGGCCTCTTCTTTTTCATGGCGCGCCTTCTGCACCCTTCCGATCAGCATCTTCACCATAAGGGCAAAGGCGCTGAAATAGATGATAACCGCCACAATGATATCGATGATTTCCGTTGAAAATTCAAACAGCTGCAGATAGAATCCTCCTGCCGTTAAGTAGGCGATAAAGATGCCGGAGAACAGAACGCCGATCGGATTGCTGAGTCCCAGCAGGGCGACGGAGATTCCGGTAAAGCCTTCGGAAGCCAGAACATCCTTGATCTCGATGTGTTTTCCGGTTCCGGCCAGATAGAGGAGGCCGCCGGCCAGTCCGGCGATGGCGCCTGCGATCATCATGGACATGATGATGCTTTTCTTTTCATTGATGCCGGCGTATTTGCTGGCGTCGCGGTTGAAGCCGACCGCTTTCAGCTCATAACCGAATGTGGTCTTGTTTAACAGCAGATAAATCAGGATGACCACGATAATGGCAATGATGATGCCTCCGTTGACACTGGAGCCGGGGAATATCTTATCCAGTCCCATCTTCGGAATATTTGCGGTAGCCGCCACGTTTCTCGATTCATTCCGCAGATTGTTAAACAGCGGCTTGCTGCTCTTTACAATCCAGTTGACGAGATACATGCCGATATAGTTCATCATAATGGAGGCGATTACCTCATTGACGTTATAATAGGCCTTTAACAGACCCGGAACGAGCCCCCATACGGCGCCCATGACGACGCTGGCAAGCAGAGCCACAAACCAGTGCGCCGGCCCTAAGGAGGTCCACAGAATCCCTACGTAGACGGCTCCAAAGCCGCCCATGATAAACTGACCCGGCGTTCCGATGTTGAAGAGTCCCGTTTTAAAGGCAAAGCCAACGGAGAGACCGGTTAAAATGATGGGAGTCGCATAGTAGAATACCTGCCCGACGCCCTTGGCCCCGTGGGTAAACGCCCCCGTCAGAATCGTTGCAAATCCGGGCAGTGCCTGGGCCGGATTGCAGAGGAACAGGATGATCAGGCCGACGATCAGTCCCAGCACGATGGCAAAGATGGAAGATAGTACGCCAGTGTAATCCCGTGGTTGCTTCTGTTTCATGATTGGCCACCTTCTTTCTTTGAACCGGCCATGTAGAGGCCTAATTCCTGTACTGTAACTTTCTTGGGATCTAAATCAGCCACAACAGAGCCCTCGAACATGACGAGAATCCTGTCGCTTAGGTTCATGACCTCGTCCAGCTCCAGGGATACCAGCAGAATCGCGGCGCCCGCGTCACGCTGCTTGATTAACTCCTTGTGGATATATTCGATGGCGCCCACGTCAAGACCTCTCGTAGGCTGTACCGCCAGCAGGATGTCGTGGTCCCTGGTAACCTCCCTGGCCACGATCGCCTTCTGCTGGTTGCCGCCGGACATGCTTCGGGCGCTGGTGTAGGGGCCTTCGCTGCTCCGGATATCGTAACTTTCAATCAGCTTTTCCGAGTAACCGTAGATGCTGTCATTCTTTAAAAAAGAGTACTTCTGAAAATCCTTCTCAAAATACTGCTGGAGCACCAGGTTATAGCCCAGATTATAGTCCAGAACGAGTCCGTGTTTGTGGCGGTCCTCCGGGATATGGGAGAGGCCGTGAGTATTTTTATAGCGGATGCTCTTTTTCGTCACATCCTGACCGTTTAACAGTACCGTTCCCTCACTCATCTCAGCCAGTCCGGTGATGGCGTGGATCAGCTCTGTCTGGCCGTTGCCGTCGATACCGGCGATACAGACGATTTCACCTTTTCGAACCTGGAAGGTGACGTTGCTCACCAGATTCTTGGTGTGCCCCTCTTTGTTGGCTCTGACGGATAAATTCTTTACTTCCAGAACCACGTCTTTCGGGGAGGCGGGGCCCTTTTCCACAGTCAGATTCACCTTGCGGCCCACCATCATCTCGGACATTTCCTCCGGCGTGGTGTCTTTTACGTCTACGGTTCCGATATATTTTCCACGGCGCAGGACCGTGCACCGGTCGGCAACCGCCTTGATTTCGTTCAGCTTATGAGTGATGAAGAGGATGGACTTTCCCTCTTTCACTAAGTCCCTCATGATCTGCATCAGTTCGTCAATTTCCTGTGGGGTTAAGACGGCGGTGGGCTCATCGAAGATCATGATTTCATTGTCACGGTAAAGCATCTTTAAGATCTCGACTCTCTGCTGCATGCCGACCGTGATGTCGGAGATCAGCGCGTCGGGATCGATAGTGAGCTGGTATTTCTCACTTAAATCCATGATTTTTTTCCGGGCGTCGTCCATTTTCAAAAAGCCGTGTCTGGTAGTCTCCATACCGAGGACGATGTTCTGGAGAACGGTAAAATTATGTACCAGCTTAAAATGCTGGTGAACCATGCCGATGCCCAGCGCGTTGGCATCCAGCGGTCCGGTAATCTTTTCTTCTTTTCCTCTGACCTTAATGACGCCTGCTTCGGGCTGATAGAGGCCGAACAGAACGCTCATGAGTGTCGATTTTCCTGCTCCGTTTTCGCCGAGAAGAGCGTGAATCTCGCCCTTTTTCAGCTGCAGAGTGATGTTGTCGTTGGCGATGATGCCGGGAAATTCTTTCGTAATATTCAGCATCTCGATAATATAATCATCCATGGGAACCCCCTTGCAGTGCAAAAAAAGGAGATGGCGTAAGATACCCGTCTTCAGTTGTGACTGGGAAATCAAACGCCATCTCCTTTCTTATGCAGACTCGATTATTCTACGAAGTTGATAGTTGTCTTTTCAAGCGTTAAATCCTTGGTTGGGTCGTTGTTGTCTTCAGAAGGCTGTACGAGAGTGATCTTGCCATCCTTTAACTGAGAGTAGACCGCGTCGTAATCTGCCTGTGTGAAGTTCGTAAACTTGGAGGTCTCCATCGGAAGACCGATACCGTCGTTCTTTGCAGAGAAGATGCTGGTCTTGCCGCCCGGGAAGCTGCCTGCATAGAAATCTCTTACGCCGTCGTAAACAGATACGGAAAGCTGTTTCATAGCGGAAGTGATTACTGTGTCGGATTCATAACTCTGGTCAACGTCAACGCCGATGACCTTGGCGCTCTTTTCTTCAGCAGCAGCCATAACGGAGTTGCCTACTGCGCCGCCGCATCCGAAGATGACTTCCGTGCCGTTCTGATACCAGGATGCAGCCATGGACTGTGCTTCCGGTGTCGCCGCAAATGCGCCTGTGTAGTTATACATGATCTCGATGCCGTCCACGCCCATCTCTTTGGCTGCGTAGTCAGCGCCTTCCGCAAAGCCGTAGCCGTAACGGATAACGGCCGGAACTGCCATACCGCCTAAGAATCCCAGCTTGGTATAGCCGTCTTTTACTGCAGCGTATCCGGCGAGGAAGCCGGGCTCGTCTTCCTGGAACAGGATCGGCATGGTATTGGCTTCCGTTCTGTATTCAGAGTAGTCGCCGCTGTGAGGCTCGCCATCCAGAAGGATGAAATGTACGTCCTTGTACTGGTCCTGTGCCAGATAAACAGGCTCTTCAAATAAGAATCCAGGGCATACAACCAGTTTCGCGCCGCCTTCAATGGCCAGACCTATGGTCTCTAAGTAAGAGTCTGTCGTTCCTTCCTGAGGCTGATAGTACTTGTAGGAAATACCGTTTTCTTCGGCGTACTTTTTCATGCCCTCCCAGGCGCCCTGGTTGAAGGACTTGTCGTCGATGGTACCTAAATCGGTAACAAGAGCCAGTTCATAACCGTCGGAAGATTCCGATTTTACTGCGGTACCGGCTGTTGTCTCTGCTTCTGCCGCTTTTGTTTCCGCGGCAGTTGTCGTCTCCGCGGGAGCAGCTGTTGTGCTGCCGGAACCGGAATTCGAAGAACCGCATGCGCTTAAGGATGCCGCCATCAGGACCGCCAGTGTTACTGCTAATGCTCTCTTTTTCATAATACGTAATTCCTCCTATCGTTTGAAAGATTGTTATTAGAGCTACTATTACTTTACCATATTTTGTCGATAGAAACAACGTTATCGGGCGCGATTTTACAGAATTATTATAAAGGAGCTTGTCATTTAAAGAAAAAATGGTAAACTGATAAAGGATTTAAACAAAAGGAGGAATATTGTGCAGAAACTAAATCTCTTAGAAGAACCGGTTCCAAAGCTGTTTATCAAGTATCTGATGCCGTCCATCAGCGCAACGCTGGTTACTTCTATTTATATTTTGGCCGACACGCTGATGATCGGCCGCGGAGTGGGAGCCGTGGGAATTGCGGCGTTAAACCTGCTGCTTCCCTTATTCAGCCTGTTTTTTGGAACAGGGATGCTCTTCGGCGTCGGAGGAGGCGTTCTGCTCTCCATCTCGAAGGGACGGCGGGATGAACGGGCGGCCAGAGAGTATTTTACGGTGGCCCTCTGGCTGGCCGTGGCCTTTGCCGTCTTTTACATTGCAGGCGGACATCTGCTTTTCCGGCCGGTGACAGAATTTCTGGGCAGAAATGATACCATGGGGAATTACGTGGATGAATACGGACGCGTCCTGGTTACGGGCGCCCCGGTGTTCTTATTCTCAGCCTTTTTGCAGGCCTTTGTCAGAAACGACCGGGCGCCGAAGGTGTCCATGGCCGCGGTGGTGGCAGGCGGCGTGACCAATGTGATTCTGGATTATATCTTTATATTTCCAATGAAGATGGGGATGGCAGGGGCAGCTGTCGCCTCGGTGATCGGCTCCCTCCTGACGGTGGGAATCCTGCTGACTCATTTTTTCTCACCGGAGAGCACGCTTAAGACGGTGGCCCGCCCGAACTGGAGGAAGGCATGGGAAGTGGTGACAGCCGGCTTTGCCAGCTTCCTGCTGGAGATGTGCAATGGCGTGGTGACATTTTTATTCAACCGCCAGCTTCTTGTCTACGTCGGGGATCTGGGCGTCGTGGTGTATGGAATCATTTCCAACAGCGCCCTGATCGTGGCTTCCATCAGCAACGGCATATCCCAGGCGGTTCAGCCGATTCTTGCGACCAATTACGGCGCAGGCAGGAAGGAACGGTTAAAGGAGACACGCCATTTGGGTGAAATGGCGGTGACCGTGTCGGGCGTTCTCTTTACGGGAATCGGCCTTTTGCTGCCGGCTCTGGTGACGGCAGCCTTTGTAAAGCCTACGGCGGAGATTCTGGCCATGTCCGTCCCGGCCGTGCGGATCTATTTCCTGTCGTTCTTCGCCATGGGCTTTAATATTCTTTACAGCACGTATTTCCAGTCCGTGATGAAGCCGGGATACTCCCTGTTCATCTGTATGATGAGAGGGATGGTATTAAATGCTGTTCTTGTGTTCCTGCTGCCGATTGCATTCGGCGTTACCGGAATCTGGTCCGTTATGCCTGTGACCGAGTTTTTAACGCTTTTTGTCTGCCGTTTTCTTCTGACAGCACAGAATAAAAAACTTCCTTCTAACGGTCCGGCCGCAGTTTAAAGCTGTCTGTAAAGAGAAGCTTCAAAAAAATATTCTTATAGTCTTTCAGCCGCAGAAAGCTGTATATTCCGGCTTTCTGCGCAATTCGAAATAAATCCATGATGAGAAGATAGTATTCAAAATAAAAATGGAAGCGGCTCATGCATTCCGGTTTGACCACCAGGTGCATGAAGTCCCATTTTTCATAATTTTCCGTGGTGAGCCGGTCGCGGTATTCATTAAAGAGCGGCGTCCCCGGTATGGGTGTAAAGATGGAAACTCCCGTATAAGTGATCCGGTGTGCATGAATAAACCGCCGCATATTGCGGAAATCCTCTTTTTTAAAACGGCTGTCGATGATAAAAAGCCCCACCAGATTGATGCCGTATTTATGAAGAATCCGGATGGTCTGTATATTGAGGGCCTGCGAGGAATGCTTCTGGTAGGAATCCAGAAAGCTGTCGGAAACCGCCTCCAAACCGACCATGATGTAGCGGAAGCCGGCTTCTGCCAGCTCCCGGATCAGGGATTCGTGGGCGGCAATGAAATCGGATCGTCCGTAGCAGATAAAGGTTTTTTTGATATTCCGTTCCCGGAGCAGCCGGATAAAGGTTTTGAGCCTTGGAACATCGAATAAAAAGTCGTCATCGGCAATCTGGATGTGATCGCAGGGGATGGTCTCCAGCTCCTCAATGACCGCTTCTAAATCCCTCTGGCAGTAGGTACCGCAGTTGAGCTGGCGGCCGTAACAGAAGGCACAGTGGAAGGGACAGGACGATGAGGTCTTTAAGAGGGCGACAGGGGAGACGTCTAAGTAGCGGTAATGGCTCTGATAACGGGAAAATGTCGTGCGGTCCGGAATTGGCAGTTTGTTGATATCAAACGGTTTCATGGGATTTTTGCGCCAGAGGCTCTTATTCCGTGAGACTGCGCCATTTTGTGCCGTGCCGTTTTCCGGGAGGCAGCTCTGTTCCTGATAGCAGAGTCCGTCAATGGAGGACAGTTCCGGGGGACAGGAGCCATTTTTGAGCGGAATGATCCCTTCTGCCATCAAAACATCAGCAATCGCGTAGATATTGTCGGAACGGCATATGTATGACACCGCCGGATCGAAGAAACGTTCCGGATTCAGCTGTGCATGTGAGCCGCCCACCATGGTGATGCAGCCGGGACACAGCTCCTTTGCGCGCCGGACGTAGGAGAGCATGATGTTTTCCTGAGTAATATAACCGGTGACAGCAACCGCATCGGGGTTGTACTCCCTGAAAATTTCATCAAAACTGCGCCTGTTGAAGGATGCCTCATAGATGATGCTCTCCACATCAAATTCCTTCAGCATGGCTTTTATATACTCCAGTTCCAGAGGCTCTGTCTTAAGAGCCATATCCAGGCTGAATCCGCTGCCTGCGGCTTCCGGTTTTACCAGCAGAATCATATGACACCTCCCTGTTATGAGCAGCCAGCGTTCGCTGCGTTCAAATGCGCTGTTATCTGATAAAATTATATGGTAGAATAAGAAAAAAGGCAAGAAAGGAACCGTGATGGAATACTTATATGTTCTGCTCCTCTACCTCCCTTCCGGTTTTGGCCGCCTGACACAGAAGGCGACGGGGTACCGGTACACCCATGTGGCGGTATCGCTGGATGATACGTATACTCATTTTTACGCATTTTCCAGGCTGCGGGCCAGGACGCCGCCCATATCCGGATATATCGAGGAGAAGAGGATCTATTATACGCTGGGAGAGGATGTGCCCATCTACACAAAGATTTTCCGGGTACCGGTCTCGAGGGCGGGATATGAAAACGCCATACGATTCATGGAAGACGTGAAGCATGATCCTGAGATCATGTATAATCTGATCCATATGCTGCTGATCCCCCTTTTCGGCGGCCATCCGCTTTACAAGGCATACAACTGCGGGGAGTTTGTTGCCAGAGTGCTGGAGGAGGCGGGGATCACGCTCCACAAGCCGTATTACCGGTATACACCCAAACTCTTTTCCGAACTGCTGGAGCCGTATGTTCTGTTTGAAGGAACTTTGGATAACTCCAGCCGTGAGGGCCTGGAAGACGATTTTTTCCGGGAAACTCCCAAAAAAGAGTATCTTGCAAAGACTTTATATATTATCCGGGAGCTGCTTTTCCGCCAGGTCTTTCACCGTGCATCGAAACGGTTTCAGCCTGAAAAAGTCCGCTTTTCCGACAGCGGTAAACTGTGAGATTATACAGAAGGAAGAAACGGGATTTCTGATAATAGCCGGAACCTGTCAGATAATGGAAAATCGTATATACGAATGAAAATCGCATATCAGAAAATGACAGAATTTGAAAGCACTTTCATAAAATTGTACTGAAAAAAGAGCGAATTTTTGCCAGTAAATCAAGAAAACCCCTTTACTAGAAATTGAATTATGCTATAATATTGACAGGTCTTTCGCGCGCTTTTTTCTTACGGCGTGAAAGCGAACCGATAACTTTATTTGAGGAGGAAATACTTATGGCAACAAAATGGGTTTATTTGTTCAAAGAAGGCAGAGCCGACATGAAGAACCTGTTAGGCGGTAAGGGAGCTAACTTAGCAGAGATGACTAATTTAGGCCTGCCGATTCCACAGGGCTTTACTGTAACGACAGAGGCTTGTACAGACTATTATAACAGCGGCAAGAAGATTACGGATGAGATTCAGGGACAGATTTTTGACGCTCTGAAGACATTAGAGGAAATCCAGGGCAAGAAATTCGGTGATACCGAAGATCCGTTATTAGTATCTGTACGTTCCGGCGCAAGAGCATCCATGCCTGGTATGATGGATACCATCTTAAACCTGGGACTGAACGACGTTGCAGTGGAAGGATTTGCCAAGAAGACAGGCAACCCGAGATTTGCATACGATTCTTACAGAAGATTTATCCAGATGTTCTCCGATGTTGTTATGGAGATGAGCAAGACTTTCTTCGAGGGCATCCTTGATGAAGTTAAGGAATCTAAGGGAGCTAAGTACGATACAGACTTAACTGCTGATGATTTAAAGGAAGTTATCGCAAAATACAAATCTATTTATAAAGAGAAAATGGGCGAGGAATTCCCGCAGGATCCGAAGGTTCAGCTGATGGAAGCTGTTAAGGCTGTTTTCCGTTCCTGGGACAACCCTCGTGCGATCGTTTACAGACGTATGAACGATATCCCCGGCGACTGGGGTACCGCTGTAAACGTACAGGCCATGGTATTCGGCAACATGGGCAATACCTCCGGTACAGGCGTTGCATTTACACGTAACCCATCGACTGGTGAGAACGGCATCTACGGCGAGTACTTAATCAACGCTCAGGGCGAGGACGTTGTTGCCGGTATCCGTACACCGCAGCCGATCACGAAGCTGGCTGAGGATTTACCGGAATGCTACAAAGAATTCATGGCAATCGCTCACAAGCTGGAAGACCATTACCGCGATATGCAGGATATGGAATTCACAATCCAGGAAGGCAAATTATACTTCTTACAGACACGTAACGGCAAGAGAACTGCTCCGGCAGCCATCAAGATTGCCTGCGATTTAGTAGACGAAGGAAAGATTACACCACAGGAAGCAGTTTTAAGAATCGAAGCAAAATCCCTCGATCAGTTACTGCATCCGACATTCGACACCGCTGCATTAAAGGCAGGCGAAGTGATCGGTTCCGCTCTTCCGGCATCTCCTGGTGCTGCGGCTGGTAAGGTTTACTTCACAGCTGAGGACGCAAAGGCTCATCATGAGGCAGGCGAGAGAGTAATCCTTGTTCGTCTTGAGACTTCTCCTGAGGATATCGAAGGAATGCACGCAGCAGAAGGTATCTTAACCGTTCGCGGCGGCATGACCTCCCATGCAGCAGTAGTTGCACGTGGTATGGGTACCGCATGCGTATCCGGCTGCGGCGAGATCAAGATTGATGAAGCAGCTAAGTACTTCGAGCTTGGCGGACATACCATCAAGGAAGGCGATTACATCTCCTTAGACGGTTCCACAGGTAAGATTTACCTTGGCGATATCGCTACTGTAGAAGCTACCGTAAGCGGTGACTTCGGCAGAATCATGGGCTGGGCTGATGAGTTCAGAACACTCCATGTAAGAACAAACGCGGATACTCCTGCAGATACATTAAACGCAGTGAAGTTAGGCGCAGAAGGTATCGGCCTCTGCCGTACCGAGCATATGTTCTTCGAAGAAGACAGAATTCCGAAGATCAGAAAGATGATCCTTTCCGATACGGTTGAAGCAAGAGAAGAAGCATTAAATGAACTGATTCCGTTCCAGAAGGGCGATTTTAAGGCAATGTACAAGGCTCTGGAAGGCAGACCAATGACCGTTCGTTACTTAGATCCGCCGTTACATGAGTTCCTTCCGACAAAGGAAGAGGACATCGAAGCTTTAGCTGCTGACATGGGATTAACCGTAGAAGCGATTAAAGAGAAGTGTGCGGACTTACACGAGTTCAACCCGATGATGGGCCACAGAGGATGCCGTCTGGCAGTTACTTATCCTGAGATTGCGAAGATGCAGACAAGAGCCGTTATGGAAGCTGCCATCGAAGTAAAAGAAGAAGACGGATACGACATCATTCCTGAGATCATGATCCCGCTGGTAGGCGAGAAGAAGGAATTAAAGTTTGTAAAAGATATTGTAGTTGAGACTGCAGAAGCAGTTAAGGCAGAGAAAGGCTCTGACATCCAGTACCATATCGGTACCATGATCGAGATCCCGAGAGCTGCATTGACCGCTGACGCTGTTGCTGAGGAAGCAGAGTTCTTCTCCTTCGGTACCAACGACTTAACACAGATGACATTCGGATTCTCCCGTGATGATGCAGGCAAGTTCTTAGACTCCTACTACAAAGCTAAGATCTACGAGTCTGATCCATTCGCAAGACTTGACCAGACCGGCGTTGGACAGCTTGTGCAGATGGCGGCTGAAAAGGGCAGAAAGACAAGACCTGACATCAAGCTTGGTATCTGCGGCGAGCATGGCGGCGATCCGTCCTCCATCGAGTTCTGCCATAGGGTAGGCTTAAACTACGTATCCTGTTCTCCGTTCCGTGTGCCGATCGCAAGACTGGCTGCGGCTCAGGCGGCGCTTAATAATAAATAATAGTTGAAACTGCTTTAAATACGCGATTTACTGTTACTAAGCAAAAAAGAGAGCAAATCTTTTATGCAGGCATCAAGAGAAAACCCCAGGAGGGCAAGTCCTGGGGTTTTCATTTGGATTACAGCCGTTTCACAGACAGCGGATTGCCTGATTCCTGTTCAGTCACAATCTGCATGTTCACGTCCCAGCGCACTCAACACGCCCTCTGTCAGCAGGGTGTGTATCAGCCTTCCGACTTCGATGATCGGAACTTTTCTTCCCTCAGCCAGCCAATGGCTGGCAATAGCAATGACTCCGGCCAGATAGAATTCCAGCACATAAACCGCTTTCTCATCATTTTCCGAAATATTGAAATGCCGAAGAAGAACCGGCATCATCGCTGTTTTCACCCGTTGGGTAAACTTTGTGCTGTCGGGATTGGTAAGCAGCATGGCCACATACTTTTCTGTCTCCTCGTGAAGACTGGAGAAAGAGCAAATAAAAGAATCAGCAAAGTCGATCTGGTCAAAATTCATGTCTACCTTCTCTCTGATGTTCTCAATTATCTCGTCCTCAAGATATGTGAGCAGATCATTTACATCCCTGAAATACTGGTAAAAGGTGCTTCTGTTATATCCGGCTCTCCTGACGATTTCCTGAACGGTTATTTTTTCAATCGGGGTATGCAGATAGAGAGAGCAAAAGGCATCAACAAAGGTTTTTCTGGTGGCAGATGTAATTTCAGGCTGTTTTTTCATATAGGTAACTCCTTTACAATCCGACAATAACGCCTTATCTGTTGGTTGATTGGGCGGCGGAAAAATGGTATATTTTAATCATACAACAGTTGTCGGAATATATCAATGTTTATATGAACTCCAATCACACATTCCTCAAACCGGGGAAAAGGAAGGAAAAAAGGATGGATACGTATTCAAGCATTTTCACCCGTGCATCAACCCGTAAATTTGACTCGGCACCGCTTTCTGCCCAGGCACTGGAAGACTTTGAGACATTTATCACAGGTGTGAAGCCGCTGGTTCCTGAAGTGAAGCTCACCCATAAAATTGTGGGGGCAGACGGCGTGAAAGGATTGGCGCTTCCTAAAGCACCCCATTACCTGCTTATATCAGGGAGGGAACATCCGCTACGGAATACAGCGGCGGGCTTCTGCTTCCAGCAGGCGGAACTGTACCTCTATTCCAGGGGGTATGCCACTCGCTGGCTTAACAGCGTCAGCCCCCGTCAGCCTGACCCGAATTTTATCATCGGCATCGCTCTGGGAAAGCCGTCTGAGCCGGCAGTGAGAGAGCCGGGCGACTTTGACCGCAGGCCGCTGGAGGATATTTCCAGTGGCACAGACTCACGGCTTGAGGCAGCCCGCCTGGCCCCGTCGGGTATGAACGGACAGCCGTGGTATTTTGTCGCATCCGGAGGCGTGATTCACGTCTATTACAGGCCGAGTCTCGGGGGGATTAAGGGAAGACTCTATCACCTTACCGATTTAGATGTAGGAATTGCGCTTGCCCATTTGAAAGCAGCAGGGGACCATGAGGGAAAATCATTCCGCTTTACGGTAAACCAAAGCAGTGCTCCAACGCCTCCGAAAGGGTTTGCCTATGTGGGGACGGTGGAATAGCAAATAAAAATAATGACAGAGAAGGAGATTTAAGATGGAAACCATGAAAGCGATTGCAAAGAGAAAGTCAACCAGAGCGTTTATGCCGGATCAGGCAGTTGCAGAACCAGAGCTGGATGCGATTCTTGCAGCCGGGTGCGCGGCCCCTGTAGGAGCCGGCGATTATTCGTCACTTCACCTGACAGTCGTCCAGAACCCTGAAACTCTCAGTAAAATCAGTGAGGCAGTCAAAGAGGCCTTCCATATGGACCGCGACGTTCTGTACGGTGCGCCTGTCCTTGTACTGGTATCGTCTTCGGAACCGAAGTTTCCCAATATCCAGTATGCAAACGTGGGCTGTGTTATGGAGAATATGCTGCTGGCTGCCACGGATTTAGGCGTAGATAACATCTATCTCTGGGGAGCGGTTAACGTGATCGCAAACATGCCGGAGCTGCAAAAAGAACTTGGAATTCCCGAGGGATTTACTCCGATTTCAGGTGCGGCCCTCGGATATGCGGCAGAAGACAGTCAGGCTGAAAAGAAACTGGAGATTACGCTCGCTATCAATTATGCGCCGTGACCGCGGCTTTTTGCCGCTTCGCATATGGAGAGAATACAGGAAATGGCATGAGAACTGGGATGAGTTATGCAGCCAATGCGGGCTGTGCTGCTATACCCGTTCCGTCACACGCAGGGGAGAGGTCAGAATTAATTTTGCCTCTCCCTGCGAGTTTCTCGATGAGAAAACGCATTTGTGCCGCGTATATGAAAGCCGTTTCCGCAGATGCCCGACCTGTCAGAAGGCAAATTTGTTTCGGGCTCTGTTTCATCCCTCGCTGCCGCCTGAATGCGCGTATGGAAAGACCTTTCGGCTATGGAAGTAACCGGGGCATTCTGCTTCAGCGGTGGCCGTCAGATATCCTCCTGCCCCGGTGCAGAAGAAAACTGGGAAGGCGTGATCCCTTCATATTTCTTGAACAGCTGGCTGAAATACTGCGGGTTGTCGCCCAGGCCGATCTCTGCGGCAATATCCGTCATCTTCATCTCCGGAAAATGAGTGAGCAGTTCACGGGCGCGCTTCATGCGCAGGTGAGTTAGTCTGACCAGAATTTATTGAACCTGATTCATATTAAGGACAGGGATGATACTTCGACAGCAGCATATTTCATGGATATGTTCGAAGATATGTTTATCAATTTGGAAAAGTAAGACTGCAAAACCTCAGGACGATCCTGAGGTTTTGTTTTTTAATATCGCGGCAAAAAAATGCCCATTCGCGGCCACATAACGCCGCCCCCTCCTCAAACCGCTATAATAAAACCATCAAATAACAGAGCAGCCGGTATCTTAAAACACAGAGCAAGGTCTTTCACCAGCTTAGTGGACGTGGTACAATAGCAGATACGGAATATCACAGTAGAAAGCCCGGCAGCAGGATTATATTCCGGAAAGGAACGGCGGTATATGTACGAACTCAAAGATAAGAAAAAAGAAGGAACCCGAAAGCCCATATGGAAGAAAGCGGCGGCGTGTGTCATGGCGCTGATCCTGTTTTTCATCTGTTCTGCCATGCTTTATGTGACGAAGCTGGCTTCCACCATACAGAAGATCCCGGATGCGGATATCAAGGAAATCAAAAATGATAATCTGAAAGAAGAGACGGAAGAAAAGATGGGCGGCTATTGGACCGTGGCCATTTTCGGCGTGGACAGCCGTGACGGAAACTTAGGCAGGGGAACCAACGCTGATACACAGATGGTCCTGACTGTAAAACGGGACAGCGGAGAAATCCGGCTGGCGTCGGTTTACCGGGATACGCTGCTGATGAGCAACGTGGCCGAAGGCAAATGCAGAAAGATTAACTCCAGCTATGCAGAGGGCGGACCGGAGCAGGCAGTCACGGCACTGAATGAGAATCTGGATTTAGATATCATGGACTACGTATCATTCTCCTGGTCGGCGGCGGCGGATGCAGTCAACCTTCTGGGCGGGATCGACATGGATATTACAAAGGCGGAATATGCCTACATCAACTCGTTTATTACAGAGACCGTGGAACGTACCGGGATCCCTTCGGTCCATTTAACCGGCCCTGGACTGACCCATTTAGACGGAGTCCAGGCGGTGGCCTACTGCAGGCTGCGCCTGATGGACACGGATATGCAGAGGACGGAGAGGCAGAGAAAGGTGATAGAGGCGGTTCTGGAAAAACTGAAAACCGCGGATTTGGCCACGATCAACCGTCTGCTTGAGACGGTGCTGCCGCAGGTTTCCACAAGCATAACCATGGCGGACGGCCTCTCTCTGGGAAAGAACGCCGGGAAGTACCATATGGTAAAAACGGAGGGATTCCCACAGGAGTATGGAACGGCCACCATTGGAAAACTGGGCCACTGTGTGATTCCCAATACACTGGAGACCAATGTGGCCGGGCTTCATAAATTCCTGTATGAGGATGAGGATTACCAGATATCGGACCGGGTGAGAGAAATCGGTCGGGAAATTGTAAAACAGGCAGTGGGAGAGTGAGGTGATGATACAGTTGGTACGGATAGCGGTTTGTGATGACGAGCCCGCATTTGCGGAGCGGGTAAAAATACTGATTGAAGCGGAATGCCGCGGACTGGGCGTTTCGGCGGAGGTTTCCCTCTATACAGACAGTGGTATGCTGGCATACGATATCGGAGAAAAACGGTATTTTGACATGCTTTTTCTCGATATTGAGATGCCGGGGCTTTCCGGCATGGAGCTGGCGGATCTCATCAAAGCTTCACTGCCGCAGGCACTCGTTTCCTTTATAACCTCCCATACAAAGTACGCGGTGAAGTCTTTTGAACTCTCTATTTTCCGGTATATTCCCAAGGCGGAGGTGGAAAGCTGCCTCCCCATGGCGGTTTCGGATGGGATACGGCTGCTCTCCTGGAAAGTGAAGGAGTGCTACGTGGTGGAGACGCCGCGCCAGATCATAAAGGTGGCGGTGAGCGATATCCTTTATATTTATAAAAAACAGAAGTACTCTGTTATGGTTCTGGAGGACGAGGAGATCCCGGTGCGGAAAGCTCTTGGGCAGCTGAAAGAGGAGCTGGACAGGGAGGAATTCCTGATGATCGAGAGGGGCTATGTGATCAACTTGTATCATGTATGGAAAATGGAGGGCACATCGGTGGTTCTTGACAATAAAACCGTGCTCCCGGTGAGCCAGAATCATGCGAAAGAAGTGAGAGAGACCATCACCGGTTTCTTCCGGAGGCATTTATGAATACCCTATTCAAGCTTTGCGAACTGGCAGCCTATTTTTTCGAGGCTCTGATCTGTTACTTTTTTATCCAGCTGTTTTTTCCTGAAAAGGCTAAAGGGAAGATCCGCTTTTTTCTGCTGTCCGGCGTGCTGCTGGTGACTGTTTTCATTGCGGATTCCCTGCATGTCTTCCCGTTTCTCGTTACCCTGTGGTTTGTGTTCTATATCTGCATGACGACGGTGCTTATCTTCCATGTAGATGTGTTTTACGCCGTTTCCCTGGTGAGCTTCTATATTCTGTGCGTCTATATTATTGATTTTTTCTGTATCTCCGTGATGGGCGTATTTTTAAAGAACCAGCAGTTTGCCCAGATGGTGATCGCCCAGCTGTCGCAGTGGCGGCTGGTGTATCAGGCGGCGGATAAACTGCTGCTGACTGCAGCGTATTTTCTGGCGAGGAAGGCATTTCGCAGGAAACTGGCCTACAATCCGGGAATGCTGTTTTTGACATCCGGACTGGGATTATGCGGCGTTGGGTTCCTGTCGTGGCTTACCATTCAGGAGACGAGCCTCCATGCGCTGTTTGGGTGGAGTATGTGTATTATTCTGCTGTTTCTCATCTATTTTCTCCTGCTGTTTTACTCGAAATATGTAGAGGAACAGAAGCAGCGTCTTGCGCTGGAGATGAAAGAGCAGATGATCGACAGGGAGTACGATTTGATGGTGCGGCAGCAGAGGGAGCAGGAGGAACTGTCCCACGATATGAAAAATCATCTGCTTGTGCTTTCTTCCATGATTGGTGAGGGAAAGCTTGAAGAAGCGGAGATGTATCTGGAGCAGATGGGAGAGCCGCTGCGTCAGTTGGAGATGATGGTGTGGACTGGCGATCCCGTTCTGGATGTGCTGCTGAATAATGCCAGAAGCAGCGCGATAAAAAAGAAAATCCGTTTTACCATTCAGGCGGACGCCCTGACGCTGGGAGATATGGAAGACCGGGAGAAGTGCAGCTTATTTTCCAACCTGCTGGATAACGCTGTGGAGGCGGCTGATCAAGTGGAAGCAGGGGAACGCTGGATTGCCGTTAAGATACGGAGAACGGGAGAAATGGTATTCATTGAGCTGTCCAATTCCATGGCCGGTTCGCCTTCCGTTAAGGATAACCGTCTGGTTACAACGAAACGGCAGGGAACCGGCCATGGGCTGGGATTAAAGAGCGCAGAGCGGGTGGTGGAAAAATACGGTGGAAGCCTGGTCTGCGAGTATGGGGATGACGTTTTTACTGTATTAGTAAGCTTTTTAGGTGGTTTTCCAGAACTTCCATGATCCGGCTGTCTTCCCAGGAGGCACCGTGGCCGCCGAGTTTAATGGAGGGCTTGTGTTTTCCGTGAAAATCGCTGCCGCAGGTGATGAGCAGACGATTTTTCACTGCGACATTCACATAGTGAGCAGAGGTTTCCTCATTGTGATACGAGGAGAATGCTTCTATTCCGTCAACCTCCCGAAAAAGGATGCTGTTCAGCAGTTCTGTCTCACTGCGATCCAGGTTCTGACCGGGATGGGCCAGTACGGCGATGCCTCCGGCGTCATGGATCAGCGATACCGCATCAGCCAGGGATATATAGCGGACAGGCACGTAAGCGGGCTTTCCTTCTGAGAAAAAATCCCAGTAAAACCGCACATTCGGCATATCGCTTTTTGCTCCGCCGGCCAGATAGGGGCGGAGCAGTTCATATTGTCCAGCCTCTTCTTTTGAGAGGAGAATTTCCGCAATCAATTCGCCGGGAACAACTCCGTCTGCAGCGGCGGCCATGACTTCCCCCTCGTCTACCGGTATGCCGGTTGCGCTCTGGAATAAGCGGATTTTTTCTCTGGCCGCGGTTTTTTCCTGATCCAGAATTTCCTGCTCGATCTGTGCAAATTCTTTGCGGGTATGATCGAAGCCGTATCCGAGAAGATGGAAATTCCGGCCTTTATGAGTGTAGTCTAACTCCACTCCGGAGAGGACGCGAAGACCGCAGGAGGAAGCTGTGGACTGGGCTGCCGTGACGCTGCGAACCGAGTTGTGGTCTGTAACTGCGATCAGCTCCATGCCCTGGGCCGTGCACATTGCCACAAGTTCCTGCGGTGTATATTCCCCGTCGTCACTGGCGGCTGAGTGGATATGTAAATCAATCTTTGACATGGTTAGTCTCCTTTCGGGAATAGAAGTAAATGAACTGTAAAAGCAGGATTCCCGCGGTGGATATCAGGTATAGAATCCGGATGCCGGTAAATCCTGCGGCACCTGCTGCCGCGGTGCGGGCATTGATCATGCCTTTGACGGCGCCTCCTGTCAGAGGGCCGAGAATGGAACCGAGGCCGATGGCGGCCGTATAAAAATTGTCGTAGACAATGCGGTTATCCTCGGGCATCAGCTCATATCTCCGGTTAAATACGGATATCACAAAACCGGCATTTGCGGCCGAGGATATGAGAAATGCAGCCGGAATGAAAATGAACCAGTTCTGAGCGGAGGCAAAGGACAGAAACAGGGTTTCACCGGCAAAGAACCAGATAGACATTTTTAAGGTGAATTCGTGGCCGTAACGGTCACTCAACCTTCCCCAGAAACTGAGCAGAATGATCTGAGGCAGAGAGATCATCATGTATAAGCCGGTCACAATCTGATAGGGCAGCGCCAGATATTTCATCATGAAGACCATGGTATAGCTGTCGGAAATGGTAAGCAGCAGATAAAAGATAAATATGTAAGCGACAAAGCCTGTAAAACAGCGGTTTTTGAGAGGCAGCCGGGCAATGTCCAAAAATCGGCAGCTTCTGCCTGAGGACTGGTACGGTTCCCCGTCGGGGGTTGCAGCCAGCAGAATCACTTCCAGGATTCCCATCAGGGCTGCGGCGGCAAACAGGAGGGCGAAGCCGGCGTATTTTCCTTCCATGAGATCCATGAACCGGCCCCCGGCCAGAGAAAGCACCACGGTGACGGTCAGCGTCAGTGTCTGTCTTAAGGAAATGTACCGTCCGCTCTTTTTCTCTTCGATAAATCCAAGCATCCACTGGTTAAGCACCACCGTGGTCTGTGCCTGAAGTGCGAAGGCAGCGACGACGGTGGGGACAAACACATAAAGCCGGATTCCGGCCGGAAAGAGCACCGGTATGGTCACGATAAAAAGCGTTGCCAGGCGGGAGAGGATTGTAAGTGCTATGGTCAGTTTTTTCCGGCTGGTAAACCGCTCCAGAAATGCCGGAAACGCGAGAATCAGCACGCCGCAGATATTGACGATTACACTTAAATAACTGACCAGAATATCACCGGCTCCCATAAGAATCGCGAGGCCGCTTAAGAAAACGCCGCTGGTCAGATACGTAAACGCCGTGCCGAATCCGGCCTGAATGAAAAAGCAGGTCCGGCCACTTCTGCCAGGCAGACCCGGTCCTGCGGGCCCGCAGCTCATGGCAGCTCCTTTATAAACTGAACGTCGTCAAAGATCTTACCGGCTGTCAAAGACGCCATGCCGTCGTGGTAGTCATGCCACATATCGGCCGAGTACAGGATCTCCGCGGTCATATGTTTTGGAAGAAGCGCAGAAAATCCGTCGCTTATGGGGCCGATGCAGTCCGTTCGCAGGTCCGGACCGCCCAGAACGACATACTGCGGGTTTAAGATGCCGCAGATCCAGCTGATGATCCGGATCATCAGATCGGTGTAATCCTTATCGTCCAGTGCACTCATCAGCCATTCATCCAGAATTCGTCCATCCTCCATGGGAATCAGCCCCAGCTCTCCAGCAAAGTTGCGAAAGCCGCGGACGATCCGTCCTCCTACGATAAAACCGGCGCTGACACACGTTTTTTCCAGATGGAGATACGCCATATTCGTACGTTCCGGGGACTCGCAGGGGAATTCCTTTGCATAACAGCGCCCGAAGCCGATGGCTGTGGCATTTAAGTCGTTCTCCATGACAACAGGTATGTGATACCGTTCGGCGAGGCGGTCACCTAAGTCATAACAGCATAATTCGTCGCTGCCTCCGGTTCCCTGCCAGAAAGCGCCGCCTTCCACGATGCCCGGAACGCCGATCCCTATGGACTTTATATCCTTGCGCGCCATAAGTTCATCGAGAAATGCACAGATGGCCGGTTCGTAATCGCTGCCTGTAAACTCCAGTCTGACAGTCTCTAAAATCTCCCCGCAGATTCCAACAAGCAGTCCGTGCATGTCACTGCCCGAGATGCAGATCGCCGCGCCATAGTACTTATCCGGCTTGAAGCGGTAGCGTTCTGCTTTACGGCCTCCGCTGGATTTATCGTGTCCAATGCTTTCGATCTCGCCGTTTTCCATCATCTCTGCAAGGAGAGAGCGGACTGTCGTAGAACTGATCTGTGTCTCACCGGCGATTTCCGCCCTGGTTGCGGTTCCCCTGCGTTTGATTACTCGGCGGATCTGTGAGAGATTCGCCTGCTTTAAAAGCCGTGGTCTGGCGGTTAATGTGTCCATAAAAACGCCTCCTTGTCACTTTTATTGGAAACTTTTATAAGTTTATAACAAAAGTATATGCGAGAATGACAGAAATGTCAATAGAGGAGAAGACAGAATGACAAATCCCTTCCGAATTACCACATAAATGGCGGAAGGGATTTGTTTCATTCTATGATGTGGAGCTGCCGGTATCTTTTTGAAAATCTGCAATACTTTTCGATCGGGCGGCTAACTTCAGCCAGGCTGTCAGGACATTTACGTCTTTTTGTAAAATGATTCTCTCACGAAGAGCGTCAGGAACAGGGCCTAATTCAGAAAGCAGTTCTATAATGCTTCTTTCGATGCCCCTTTCAATGCCTCGTTCAATCCCCAATTGCTCTCTCTGTTCCAGTTTGTCAGCAAAAAGTTCTTCCAGTGCGTTACACAAATCGCATCCCTCCTTATATTTTTTCCAATTTGCTCTTATGACTAAATCCATGGCGGCCTCATAGACCGGGTCCTGTTCCTTCCCTTTATAAGCTTTTGCCAGAGGCTCGATATCCTTTTGTATCTCTAAATCAGAGCGCAGACGGCTGAGCCATATGGTTTCCTCAGGTGAAAGCTGATGGATAATTAACAGCTGAACTTTGAACAGCAGTTTGGATATGTAATAGATTCCGGGGAATTCTTCAGTAATCTCACTGCCATATGTCTCTCTTAAAAACTTGATCAGCTTATCTGGATACTTATTGACAACCAGCGTTATGGTGATCTCGGAAGGCAGGATTTTCACTTCCCGTTCCGCAGCTGCCTGATAAAGACAGGCGTAACCATTTACTTTGAAAAAATCATGGATCCCGAACGAAACTTCAGGATTCTTATATTCTACGATATTATACCGGCTGAAAATGCGTCCGAAACTTTTTTCGATTTTTCTACCGGACTCCTTGATGATTAAAGTATCAATCTGAAGAGGTTTTTTTGTCAGATTAAACTCCTCATGAAACTGCAGATACTCTTTCTCAGCCTCCAGTTCAATCTGCAGCACGGCCTGAAATGCCGGATGCCATTGTAACGGTTTGTGCTCCATACAGTTCTCCTTTTATTATATAAAAAGTTTGAGTGAACAGCAATAGGCATTCATAGGCATTTCCTCCCTTCTGCATTTTTTTGAGTTTTTGACGCAAGATTACAACCTGGCCGCTGCCAGGGGTGAACGGCATATACTTGACCGGTTATCTGGAAGTTTGACCGAAACGGTCTGTTGTCGTACTTCATGTACGAGAGATTGTCCGAAGGACTATGAGAAATCAGTACTGTCAGGAGATTGACAGAATATGAATACAGATGTGGTAATTATAACATAAATTTCTGTTAATGTCTTGTAGTAAATTTATATTAGGAGATCATAAAAAATGGGAGGGAAACTCCAAATGGTTTCTGTTCCCCCTCCCATCACTCGAAACACTGGGATATTACGTTCTAAATTTCAATTACCTTCCCATCAGAAAGCCTGGACTCCTCCGCGGCAAATGCCACAAGATGGCTGTTAATCGACTGCTCCAGCGAGGTAATCCCCTCCGGTTCCTTTCCTGTCTGAAGCATGTCAAGGAATTCTTCCACCATGCGGTTGTCGCCTCCTGCGTGGCCGCTGAAGTCCTCGGCCAACTGGGAGATATCGATGATCTGGCGAGGCTTTCCGAAGAGTCCAACCTCGATGGTATTCTTGTACATGTCACCTGTGAGATCGCCTTTTGTCCCCATGATCTTGCAGCAACGGGAAGCGCCGTCGCTGGTGAAGCCGCTCATGGTGAAGTTTATGGTGCTTCCGTCGGTGTTTTCGATGTTGGTCACCTGATGGTCCACCACGTTGTTGTCACAGTGGTAGACACAGCGGCCGTACGGGCCTGTCTTTATGGCATCATAGATCGTCTCCGGAGTCGGATGGAGAGCCAATACATCCACCGGCCATTCGGTGTGGCCGCAGGCAATGCCGGTTTTTTCGTTTGTAACGTAGATCTTTTCTGCGTCGAAGGGGCAGGAGTCCTTTGCGGCGCAGCCGTCGAGACAGCGGAGCGCGGAGCCTTCGGGGGCGCAGGATTCTTTAAAGAGCCAGGTGTTTCCCATGGAAGAAACACGGAGCGGCGTCTTGTCAGCCAGCCATAGATAGAGGTCGAAATCGTGGCATGTCTTCTGAAGGCACATGGGGCTGGTCGTCTCACTGTTTCTCCAGTTACCGCGGACAAAGCTGTGGGCCTGATGCCAGTAGCCCACATTTTCAATGGCCTGGATCGTGACCACATCTCCGATGATGCCGGAGGCAATTAACTCCTTCATCCTGGAAAAGAACGGCGTATAACGGAGTACGTGACAGACAACGATTTTCCGGTCATATTTTTTGGAAGCCTCCAGCAGCCGGCGGCATTCAGAGGGATCGGGGGAGATGGGTTTTTCCATTAATATGTGATATCCTCTTTCCAGGGCGGTAAGCGCCTGGGAGACGTGGTCGCGGTCCTGAGTGCAGATAAAGACGGCGTCAGCCATCTTAGGCTGGGCCAGCAGCTCCTCTGCGCTGGTAAAACAGCGCTCCTCCGGAATGTGGTACGTCTTCGCGGTCTCCCGGAGGGCTCCGGGATCGATATCTGCGGCTGCGGTAATCTCCATTTTGTCCGGATGGAGCGACGCAAACGGCGCATAGGTGATTCTTCCCCGGCTTCCAAGGCCGGCGATGGCTACGGTTGTTTTCATGTGATGTCCTCCTGTTTTCTTATGAATTGATTGTATGAATCCTCATGGTTACGGTGGTGCGGTGATTTTCCGGTTCCGATTCAATCGTAAGCTCCGACGACTTTTCAAAATAGAGCTTGATCCGCTTGTAGAGATTGGCCAGCCCGTAGCTTTTGGAGACGGAGCCTACCGGATTCGTATTTTTAAATGATTCCTGGATTCGTTCCATGGTTGCTCTGTCGATACCCGGTCCGTTGTCTGTGACGGATATGACACAGCCGTCGCCGCTTTCAGCAATGCATACGACGATGTGAACCGGCGACGAGGTGGTTTCTACCGCGTATTTCATGGAATTTTCCACCAGCGGGTGAATTAGCAGCTTGGGAATCTGCATGGAGCGGACTTCCGGTTCCACCTGGTATTCCCAGGTCAGACGGTTTCCGAACCGGAACTTTTCCACCTGCAGGTACTGTTCTACAAAGGTCAGCTCCTGTTCAATGGTGATACGGTCGCTCTCCTTTAAAATGTACTGGAACAGCTTGGCCATGGCCATGAGAATACCGGCATTGTCCATATCGTTTTTCTGGATCAGACTCCAGTAGACCGATTCCAGGGCATTGATGATGAAATGAGGGTTGACCTGGGACTGAAGCGCGGTGATTTCCGCCTTGGTCCGCAAAAGTTCTTTTTCAAATACCTGCTCGATTAAACGATTATTCTTTTCCACCAGAGCATTGTAGTGGATATTCAGTTCATTGATGTCGGAGTTGGAGTAATGTCTGTCATTGGCCTGCAGCTTTCCGTCTGCGATTACCATGGATTTTCTCATGTCGGACAGCGGTTTTGAAATCATACGTGCAATGAAGAGGCTGCAGATTAAAAATACTCCGGTGCCAATAAGAAAACCGCAGATCACAATGCCGCTCATCCAGGAGATATCATTGGATGTCAGTTCCTTCGGAATATAGATGGAAAAGGTCCAGCCGGAATACGGCGATGTGGAGTCGGCCAGCTGATAATTCCGGTCGAAGGAATCCGGATTCATGTCCTTTAAGGTCTTCCCGTAGGAGACGCGGGTACCGGCGCAGTCGGTCAATTCCAGTGTGCAGTCGCCCAGGGCGTTTAGGTCCTGGGCAATAGAATCCATGAGATCCGGTTTTAAATGAACCACAACGTATCCGCCGTGCTCAAACGCGTAGTCCGCCAGAAGGATCCGTTTGACGGCCATGATGGTATGACCGTCTTCTGATTCAGAATCGGACAGCAGCCATACGGCCTTTCCATTGTATTCGTCGGCCATGGCGAGAGCGGATTCCGGGATGGCGGTGGTTAACGGTTCTTTTGTGTACGGATAGATCTGTGCTTTTTTGCTGTAAAGCTCGATAGATTCCAGATTATCCGCGTAGTTGATTGTATTCATGGTCTTTAAACGAAGCGTGGAAAAATTTTCTGAGGAAAACGAAGCATTGTGATTGTAGTCGTTTAAAATGGTCTGAACTGCCAGATCATTGCAGAACCGCTGAATGCCGGAATCCATCTCAGTCAGTGAGGAGTTAAAACGCTCCTGAGCCTGTTTGACAGTAGTCTCAATGTATTTGGAAGACTGCTGCAGAATGTAACCGGACATATTCTTATATAAGTAACCGCCGATACAGAGAAAGGCGATAACCATAACCAGCATGGATGAAATAAAAATCTGCCCCGACGTGGTGTTGCCCAATAATTTCAGCTTTTGTTTCATGACGCCTCCGGTATGATCAGAATGGTAAATTACATGGAATAACTTTCGTACAGCTTCATCATATCAAATTCATATGGTAAAATCAAAAGATATGCAGCAAGAGGAGAAAATAGTGGAATTTTACAAAAAAATAGTGTGGTTTCTTTCTTCGTTGTCTATTATATACTAAATATATCTTCAAACACCGTTCCATTAAGCTCGTGAAATACCTTGTCATGCCCGATGATACGAAGCATATGGAGCGGAGATTACATGGATCGCACGGAAACGGCCCCGGGACGTCCGCTATGCACGACGAAACGGGGATCGCTGAGTGCTCATAAAAAGGAGGAATTTAACAGATGAAAAAGAGAGCAGCAGCATTATTCTGCGCAGCGGTACTGGGGATTACATCACTCACCGGATGTGCAGCAGGAAAGCAGGAGACCACAGCAGCAGGTACAGAGACGACCGCAGCAGTGTCCGGGGAGAAGCCGGCAGCAGAAGAGAGTAAGAGTGAGACGGCAGGGGAAACAGCGGCCGGGCAGGAAGCAGCAGAGATTACGTACTGGGATACGGTCGGAAGCGTGTCGGACCGCGAGGCCAAGCTGGCCATGATCGAGCGGTTCGAAGCACAGAATCCGGGAATTACGGTAAAGTATGAGGGAATGGAAGGAGAGGCCTACAAGACAAAGATTAAGACTGTGGTAAGCGCCAATAATCTGCCTGATATCTTTGGATACTGGGTGGGAGAACAGTTCAGGACTCTTGTGAACTCCGGGAATGTGGAAGATTTATCCTCTGTCTTTGAGGAAGATACGGCATTCCGTGATACATTCGTACCGGGCAGCTTAGACGCAGTCTCCTATGACGGTAAGGTTTACGGCGCGCCGACCTCCATCACCTGTATGGCAGTCTGGTACAACAAAGCCATCTTTGAGGAGAACGGAGTGGAAGTGCCGAAGACCTATGAGGAACTGAAGGGCGTAATCGACACACTGTCCGACAAGGGAGTGACTCCTATTATCGTGGGAGCCAAGGACCGCTGGCCGCTTCTCGGCTGGTACTCCTACCTTGCACAGAGAATCGGCGGCGTCGATCTGTACAATGAGGTGTGCACCGGAGATAAAAACTTTACGGAAGACGCATATGTACAGGCCGGCGAGGAAATCAAGACTCTGGCAAAGAAGGGCTTTATCAATGGCTGTATGTCCGTAGACGCTACGACGGCGGAAGCACTGTTTGCGGCCGGCAAGGGCGCGATTCTGATCACCGGTTCCTGGTCAATTCCGACATTTACGGAAGACCCGGAGCGCGCAAAGGATTTCTCCTATTTTCCATTCCCGATGGTGGAGGGCGGAAAAGAGGATGAGGCCGGTTACTTATACGGCGGTGTCGCCAATACGCTGGCAGTGAGCAAATCTGCAAAGAATAAGGATGCGGTCGTAAAATTCTTAAAATATATGATGAGCGAGGAAGAACAGACCGTAAACGTAGAGCGTACAGGAACCTTCTCGACCGTAAAGGTATCACCGAAGGAAGAGAACATGGATCCGCTGGCTTACCAGTTCAGCCAGTACGTATCCGACGGTGTGGAGGGCTTCATTCCGTATACGGATCAGGCCCTGCCTCCGGAACAGGCGGAGAATTTATTGAATGCATTAACGGCCATTGTAGCAGAAGACAACGCCGATGTGAAGGCAGAGCTTGCAAAGATCAAATAGAAATTACAGAGTGAAATTATCAAATAGGAAGTGGGGCTGCGCACGGTGCATGAACCGGTTGCGCGGCCCCGAAAGGAATAGGTGCAGAGTATGAGAAAAATACATCCTGCGGTGCGGTGCCTCTTTATATTGCCTGCGGTCCTGTGGTTTTTTGCGGCGGTGATCGTGCCGGTCTTGATGGCGGTCTATTACAGCTTTTTCAGCTGGGATGGCGTGACTGCCAGGGTGTTTATCCGCTTCGATAATTACAGGGAACTGTTTCGGGACCCGGTCGTCTGGAAGTCCCTTACCAACTCCCTGAAGATGGCCTTCTGGTGCGTACTGCTTCAGCTGCCCATCGGCATGGCGTTTTCTGTCATTCTGTTTAACCGGAAGCTAAAGGGACGGGGGTTTTTCCGAACCGTGTACTTCCTTCCCGTAGTGCTGTCCTCTTCCATGATCGGTATTTTATGGGGGCAGATCTACGATCCCAACTTCGGCCTTTTAAACGGTCTTCTGGAGGCGGTGGGATTGAAACAGCTGCAGCAGATCTGGCTGGGAGATATGAAACTGGCGCTGGGCTGTATTATCGCCGTTGTGGTCTGGCAGTTTATCGGCAACTATATTCTGATTTACTATACGGCTCTGCACAATATTTCCGAGGATGTGCTGGAGTCCGCCAGGCTGGATGGAGCCGGGGTGTGGAAGCTGTTCCGCTACATCGAACTGCCTCTGATGTGGCCGGTGATCCGTCTGACCCTGATTCTGGCTACGGTCAATTCCTTAAAATATTTCGACCTGGTCTACATCATGTCAAACGGAGGACCTAACCATGCCAGCGAGGTTCTGGCTTCCTACGTGGTAAAGAACGCGTTCAATTCCATGAGAATCGGCTATGCGAACACGGTGGCAGTGCTTCTGCTGGTGCTGGGAATCTTCTTTATCATACTCTATAACAGGATCCTGGCTCCGTCATCAGCCGGCGATTAATAACCGAAGGAGAGGTTTCCATATGAATAAACGCAGTATATCACCCGGTAAAATAATTTTGTACCTCATTCTGGCGGTTCAGGCTGTGGTTACCATGTATCCCTTAATCTGGATGATTGTGTCCTCCTTAAAAGACAATGTATCTTTTTTTGCAGACCCGTGGTCCATTCCAAAAAATCCCCAGTTTGTCAATTATGTGACAGCCTGGAAAGAGGGAATCCAGGACTATATGGTAAACAGCATTGTGATCACCATCGCAACGCTTTTTATCGTCATTATTTTAAGCTGTGCGTTCTCCTTTATGGTCGCTCGTTTTCCGTTTAAAGGGGCCGGGCTTCTGGTAGGAATGTTTTTTGCCGGGATGATGATTCCGGTCCACTGTACCCTGGTTCCGCTCTACAGCATGATGAACGGACTGGGATGGCTGGACAGCTTATGGGCCCTGCTCTTTCCCTATGTGGCGTCGGGACTGCCGCTGGCCATTTTCCTGACCTACGGCCACTATCAGCAGATCCCGATGGAGCTTGAGGAGGCGGCGAGAATGGACGGATGTGGTGTGATCCGGATGTTCCTCTACATCTTTCTTCCGCTGGCGAAGCCGGTGATTTCCACCATCGGGATCCTGACGGCGATCAGCGTGTGGAACGAATTTATATTTGCCAATATCATCATTTCGGACCCGGTGAAGAAGACGCTGCCGGTAGGACTTCTGGCGTTAAAGGGGACGTATAATACGAACTATGCTGCGGTCAGCGCGGCGTTGACTATTTCCGCGATACCGATTATCATAGTCTATATCCTGATGTCCGGAAAGATTCAGGCCGGGATGGTTTCCGGCGCGGTGAAGAGTTAAGTGGGGGAGAAAATGGATAATCAAATGAAAAACTGTCTTGAAAATCCTGTTTTACCCGGATTTCATCCGGATCCGTCGGTCATACGGGTGGGAGAGGATTACTATATGGCCGTGTCTACCTTTGAATGGTTTCCGGGAGTCTGTATTTACCATTCCACAGATTTACAGAACTGGGAACTGGCGGCCAGACCGTTAAACCGTGTTTCCCAGCTGGACATGAAGGGCAATGACGCCTCCGGAGGTGTATTTGCTCCCTGCCTTTCCTATGCCGACGGCGTGTTCTATCTGGTCTACACCAATGTGAGGACCCACTGGTACGACTTTATGGACTGCCACAATTATCTGGTTACGGCTGCGGATATCCGGGGAGAATGGTCAGAACCCGTCTATCTGCACAGCCTGGGCTTCGATCCGTCTCTGTTTCATGATGAGGACGGGAGAAAGTGGGTAGTCAGTATCGTGAGACATTACCGGAAGAACCGCGTTCAGAGGATTGCCCTGCAGGAATACGACCCTGTTTTAAAGAAAATGACAGGGCCGTTACGGGAGATATTCGAGGGCAGCGGGCTGACGGCTCCGGAGGGGCCTCACCTTTACCGGAGAAACGGCTGTTATTATATTATGACGGCGGAAGGCGGAACAGAATATGGTCACGCGGTTACCATGGGCCGGTCGGAGAAGATTGGCGGTCCCTATGAGTTATCACCTTATAATCCGGTACTGACAGCGAGACATAATATGACACTTCCTTTACAGAAGGCCGGCCATGCCGATCTGGTGGAGGCACCGGATGGGGAGTGGTATATGGTGCATTTATGCGGCCGGCCGCTGCCGCCGTTTCGCCGGTGTATTCTCGGGAGAGAGACGGCTGTCCAGCATGTGAAATGGACGGAGGACGGATGGCTCTGCCTTGCAGACGGAGGAAATGAACCGCGTTTACGCGTCCCGGTATCATGGCCGGTGGAACGAAAAAGGGAGCAGGAGATCCGGTATTCCTTTCAGGAAACAGAGTTAAGCCCGGATTTCTTTTCGCTCAGAGTGCCTCTGGGGGAGTCTGTGTCGCTGACCGAACGTCCCGGGTACCTGCGGCTGACGGGAAAAGATTCGCCGAATTCCAGATTCGAACAGAGTCTGATTGCACGGAGACAGGAGGACTTCGATTTCAGTTTTGAGACAGAGCTGGAATTTGAGCCGTCCTCGGAGCGGCAGATGGCAGGGATTCTGTATTTTTATGACGAATGCGACTTTTATTACCTTCGTGTGACGTACAGCCAGGATGGGCAGAAGATTGTCGATGTGATGCGGATGAACCGGGGAAAGGCTGAGTATACGCCTGACTGCGGTATCCCGGTGCCTGAGGGTCGGAGCATCCGGCTCCGGCTGGAGGTGCACCGGACGGAGGCCTGTTTTTCCTACAGTCTGGAGGAGGGCGTGTGGCAGCAGGCAGGAGATACGCTGGATGCCTCGCTCCTCTCTGACGAGTACCCGGAGGAGGGAGCGTACACAGGAGCCATGGTCGGTCTGGGGTGTCACGATATGGCGTACCGCAGTGCAAAAGCGTATTTTAAGTATGCAGTGTACCGCAGGGAAGGGAACGGAATGGAAAGAGGCTGATGGAGACTGACGGAGAGGGGGAGACCATGGAACGGACCTATACATTAATGCTGGTAGAGGATGAACGGAATATTCTGTACGGCATGAAGAATGCCATCCTCTGCCATAATGCTCTCGTCTCAGAGATCCTGACTGCTGAAAACGGCAGGGAGGCTCTGGAACTTCTGGAGGAGCGGGTTCCGGATATCATCATTACCGATATCCGTATGCCTGAAATTGACGGTACCGAGCTGGTCCGCCGGATCCGTGAACAGGGGTATGAGATGCCCGTGATCATACTGACGGCTCTGACAGACTTTGCGATTGCCCGTGATCTGATCCATTATCAAATTCAGAATTACATCGTAAAGCCCTTCTCGATTGAGGAAATTTTAAAGGAGACGGAGGTGGCGATCGGAGAGCTGAAGAAGCGCAGTCAGATGAAGATGGCACAGAAGATCGTGAAGGAGTTCCCGGAACTGGTGGAGATCCCGCCTTCCAGCGAAAACCTTCTGATTTCCCAGGCCGTGGAGTACATCGGCAGTCATTTGGCCGGCGCTGCTTCATTAAATGACATTTCCGGGGCACTCCATGTGAGTAAGGCATATTTATCCACGCTGTTCAAGCGGGAGATGAACACCACTGTGACGGATTTTGTGACGAAGCAGCGGATGAAAGAGGCAAAAAAGCTCCTTCTGGAGACCGATATGCTGGTATCTGAGATCTATTTGAAGGTAGGGTACCAGAGCGATAAGTATTTTATCAAGGTGTTTAAGGAGCTGGAGGGGATCACGCCGCTGGCCTACAGGAAGAAATGGAAGGCAGAATGAACAGCAGTAGTGTTGTTTTTGCGGATGAATCTGGAAGATTGTAAAAAAAATAACAAAAGAAATGAAATGGAATATTGACTATTTCGAGTAAATGTAATAAAGTAAGTATTAGCCTATGGCATGTAACTTACAAGGTATAAGTAACATCAAATAAACTATTTGGTTACTATACAATATTACAGAAAAGAGAGGTTGAATAAAATGGCAGAAATCGATTTAAGTCAGTATGGTATCAACGGAACTACAGAGATCGTCTACAACCCTTCATTTGAAACATTATTTGAAGAAGAGACGAAACCAGAACTGGAAGGCTATGAAAAAGGCCAGGTAAGTGAACTCGGCGCAGTTAATGTTATGACCGGTATTTATACAGGACGTTCACCTAAAGATAAGTACATAGTCATGGATGAGAATTCTAAGGACACTGTATGGTGGACTTCTGATGAGTATAAGAATGACAATCACCCGGCCAGCCAGGAAGCATGGGATACCGTTAAGAAGATCGCTCTGGAAGAGCTTTCCGGAAAAAGACTTTTTGTTGTAGATGCATTCTGCGGTGCAAACAAGGATACCCGTATGGCAATCCGTTTCATCGTTGAGGTTGCATGGCAGGCTCATTTCGTAAAGAACATGTTTATTCAGCCTACAGCCGAAGAACTTGAGAACTTTACACCGGATTTCGTAGTATACAATGCTTCCAAAGCAAAAGTAGAAAATTATAAAGAATTAGGTCTGAATTCTGAGACAACCTCTATGTTTAATATCACCAGCCGCGAGCAGGTAATCGTAAATACATGGTACGGCGGAGAGATGAAGAAGGGTATGTTCTCCATGATGAACTACTATCTGCCGTTAAAGGGCATTGCTTCCATGCACTGTTCTGCCAACACAGACTTAAACGGCGAGAATACCGCTATCTTCTTCGGACTTTCCGGAACAGGAAAGACAACACTGTCCACAGACCCGAAGCGTCTTCTGATCGGTGATGACGAGCACGGCTGGGACGACAACGGCGTATTCAACTTCGAAGGCGGCTGCTACGCTAAGGTTATCAACCTGGATAAAGAATCCGAGCCGGATATCTACAATGCAATCAAGCGCAACGCGCTGTTAGAAAACGTTACCCTTGACAAAGACGGCAAGATCGACTTCGACGATAAGAGCGTGACAGAGAATACACGTGTATCTTACCCGATCGACCATATCGAGAAGATCGTTCGCCCGGTTTCCGCAGCTCCTGCAGCAAAAGATGTAATCTTCCTGTCAGCAGATGCGTTCGGCGTACTTCCTCCAGTATCAATCCTGACACCAGAGCAGACTCAGTATTACTTCCTGTCTGGATTTACAGCAAAACTTGCTGGTACAGAGCGTGGTATCACAGAGCCTACACCTACATTCTCCGCTTGCTTCGGCCAGGCTTTCTTAGAGCTGCACCCGACAAAGTATGCAGAGGAGCTTGTTAAGAAGATGGAGAAGAGCGGCGCTAAGGCTTACCTTGTTAATACCGGATGGAACGGTACCGGCAAGCGTATCTCTATCAAGGACACACGTGGAATCATCGACGCGATCCTGGATGGTTCTATCGCAAGCGCACCGACCAAGCAGCTTCCATACTTCAACTTTGAGATTCCGACAGAGCTTCCGGGCGTAGATCCTAAGATCCTTGATCCTCGTGATACCTATGCAGAAGTTTCTGAGTGGGAGACAAAGGCAAAAGATCTGTCTCAGCGTTTCATCAAGAACTTTGCAAAATATGAGGGAAATGAAGCAGGAAAAGCTTTAGTTTCTGCAGGTCCTCAGTTATAAGAGTAAAATGAGTTGTTGGCCCCCGGCAGTTTTTGCCGGGGGCTTTTGATATAGGAATCCGGCGGGATACCCCGCGGAATTGATAAAGCGGATTGGGGGAAACATGGTGAGTAACACAAAAATTATCTTTTTTGACATCGATGGAACGCTGATTGATATGAAGCGAAAGCAGATTTCCGGCAAGACCATGGAAATGCTGAAAAGGCTAAAAGAAAAGGGCGTGATGATCTGCATTGCTACGGGCAGAGCGCCTTCAGCGCTTCCCGCGTTTGGCGATATTGCATTTGATGTGTATCTGACCTTTAACGGATCGTATTGCTATAATCGTGATCAGACCATCTTCAGCAATCCGCTGCTGACCGATGACGTTGATACCATTATAAAAAACGCGGAGACCATTCACAGGCCTTTGTCACTTGCCACAAAAGACAGACAGGCGGCAAATGGAAAGGACGATGATCTTGTGGAGTATTATGGTTTTGCAAACCGTGAAGTGGAGGTTGCGGATGATTTTGAGGAAGTGGCAAAAGAGGAAGTATACCAGATCATGCTGGGATGCCGTGAAAGAGACCATCTTTCCCTGCTGAACGGTGTGCACCGTGCCAAAATTGCAGCCTGGTGGGACCGGGCCGTGGATATTATCCCTGCCGACGGCGGAAAAGGCATTGGGATTGAAAAGGTACTGGAATATTATCACTTAAATCAATCAGAGGCGATGGCCTTTGGAGATGGAAACAATGATATTGAAATGTTTCAGGCGGTTGGAAAAGGGATTGCAATGGCAAATGCCTCAGACAGACTGAAAGAAGCAGCGTATGGTCTCTGCGGTGACGCAGCAGAGGATGGGATCTATCATTATTGTATGGAACATGGCCTGATATGAACGGAAGCTGTCACGACGATGCGGGAAAATCTCTGGATTTTCCCGTAAGCTTTCTCCGGAGATTTGACTCCGGACAGGACTTTACATGTTTAAGGAGAAATTACACTTTATTGGATGGGATAAGAATAATATAAAAATGAAATTATACAGAATGCATAAAAATACCCTTGAATATGTCTTGAGAAATATCATATTGCTGTCAAAATTTTACAAAAAAAATATTGCCTATTGATTTAAACGTGTAAACGAACTATAATGTGTCCATAGGATAACAGTAGTTAGTTGAAAGTGGATAATGCATACTTTTTGAGGAGGTCGTGATTTGAAATCTTATGAAGCAATGGAAGAAGAAGCTCTGGCAGTGCGCAGAGACATTATTGAAATGCTTTACCAGGCGGGAAGCGGTCATCCCGGCGGTTCCCTGTCGGTGACGGATATTCTGGTGTGCCTGTACAACCGGATCCGCGTGGATGAAAAGCAGCCGGACATGGAAGACCGTGACCGGGTGGTACTCAGCAAGGGACATGCAGCCCCCGCATTGTATGCCGTGCTCGCGGAACACGGTTTTTTTTCAAAAGATGCATTTAAACGTTTAAGAAAACTTGGAGGCATGCTTCAGGGCCATCCGGATATGAATAAGACTCCGGGTGTCGATGTCTGTACCGGTTCCCTGGGACTTGGGGTATCGACCGCCTGCGGAATCGCACTGGCCGGAAAGGTGAGAAAGAAGGACTATCACGTCTATGCGATTCTGGGAGACGGGGAGCTGCAGGAAGGCATCGTATGGGAAGCCATGACGGCGGCGGTCCACCATAAGCTGGATAACATGACGGTGATTGTGGATTTAAACGGACTTCAGATCGACGGTCCGGTGGAAAAGGTAATGGGACTTGGTAATCTAAAGGGAAAATTCCTGGATTACGGTTTTAAGGTGGTGGAAGCGGACGGACATGATTTTGCGGCGCTGGACGCGGCCATTGCGGTGAGAGAGAACGGTGTGCCGGTCTGCATACTGGCAAAGACGGTTAAGGGAAAAGGCGTTTCCTTCATGGAGAACCAGGCCGGATGGCATGGACAGAAGGTAAGCGGTGAAGATTATAAGAATGCAATGGAAGAACTGAAAGGAGGAAGATGAGATGGCTGAACCGGCAATGAGAGAGGCTTATGGAGACGCCCTGCTTGAGATGGGGGAGGACGAACGCGTCGTAGTTCTGGATGCGGACCTGGCGAAGGCCACATCCTCCGGAAAATTTGCTGCGAAGTATCCCGAACGGTTTTTCGATATGGGAATCGCGGAGCAGAATCTGATGGGAACGGCGGCTGGTATGGCGATCAGCGGACTGAAGCCATTTGCATCGACCTTTGCCCTGTTTGCGGCGGGACGTGCTTATGAGCCTATCCGCAATGCGGTCTGTTATGCGAAGGCTCCGGTGAAGATCGTGGCTACCCATGCGGGACTTTCTCCGAATTCCGACGGAGGAAGCCATGAGACGATCGAGGATATCGCGCTGATGCGGGTGCTCCCGGGTATGACGGTTTTGAGCCCGTGTGATTACAGACAGGCGTTTGATATGGTGCTGCAGATGAAAGATATGGATCATCCCGCTTATATCCGGATGTCGAGACACCCGGTGGAGACGGTAACGGCTGAGGGAAGCCATACGGAGATCGGCAAGATCGACGTGCTCCGCGAAGGCGGGGACGTATGCTTCGCAGCTACGGGGGTTATGGTGGCGGAAGCGCTGCATGCGGCGGAGGCCCTGGAGGAAAAGGGAATACACGCCGCGGTGTTAAACGTACATACAATCAAGCCCCTTGACCGGGAGACCCTGATCCGTTACGGAAAATCCTGCAAACGGATGGTAACGGCCGAGGAACACTCCGTCATCGGGGGCTTAGGATCAGCGGTGGCGGAGGTGCTTGCTGAATGCGGCGGCTGCCGTATGAAACGCGTTGGTATTCAGGATAAATTCGGACAGTCCGGTGATCTGGGAGAGCTGATGGAGAGCTATGGACTGACGGCAGAAAATCTGATGGAGACCGCATTACTGCTAATGGAGGAAGAACAATGAAAAAGATCCCGGTAATCATAGACTGCGATACAGGAATCGACGATATGATATCCTTCGCCGTAACACTCACCTCGGATAAGCTCAACATCCTGGGGATCACGACAGTGGCTGGAAATCAGACGGTGGATATCACGACCCAGAATACATTAAACGGAGTTGCAATCATGGGAAGAACCGATATTCCGGTAGCGAAAGGAGCGGAAAAACCGCTGTCGAGACCGCTTCGGGATGCCGGATACATACACGGCGAAACTGGCCTGGGAACGTATCAGTTCGCTGAAAAAACGGTAAAACAGCCGGAGACTGAGGAAGCGGTGGAGCTGATGAGACGCCTGCTGGCCGCATCGGAAGAGAAGGTGGTGATTCTTGCGATTGCCCCGCTGACCAATGTAGCCAGACTGCTGATGGACCATCCGGAGGCAGGAGAGAAGATCGATAAGATCGTGTTTATGGGCGGTTCCTTAAGAACCGGTAATCCCACACCGGTTTCCACCTTCAATGTGCTGGCGGATCCGGAAGCTGCGAGATATGTGATGAAGAGCGGTGTTCCCTTCCATATGTGTCCGCTGGATACGACCAGAGAGGTGTATCTGACCGCAGATGACATTGAAGCCATAGGAGCGATTGGCAATCCGGTTGCCCGGATGAACTACGAGATGTGCCGTTTTTATAACGATGCCGTAAATAAGAACAACAACGCGGACAAACGGTTTAAAGGCCTGTGTATCCACGACCTCTGCGCGGCGGTGTACGTGACGGATCCACAGCTTTTTACAACCGTGAAATATCAGGGAGATGTGGAGACGGAAGGGGAGCTGACTCTGGGATTTACGGTTCTGGACTACGAAAATATCAGACAGGTACCGGAGGAAGAGAGGAACGTGACCTTTATCAGTTCCGTTGACAGAGACGGCGTTTTGAAGATCTATTTCGATGCTCTGAAATGCTTTGGAGAACAGGGGGAAGAAATTCATGGATAAAATACCGGTAATTATAGACTGCGATACTGGAATTGATGATATGATATCATTTGTACTGACACTTGCGTCGAAACAGCTGGATATCCGGGGAGTTACCACCGTGGCGGGAAATGTATCCCTTCCGTACACGACGTATAATACCGTCAACGGACTTGCATTTATGGGCAGAGGTGAGATTCCGGTGGCGGCCGGAGAAGCAGCGCCCCTTGAGCGTCCGTACCGCGATGCCAGTGAGATTCACGGGGACAGCGGGCTGGGAGCATTTACCTTTGAACATCCCGTGGATTACGGTCCGGTGGAGACCGGGGGAGTGGAGTTTTTATATGAAAAGCTGATGGAATCGGAGGAGAAGATCACGATTCTGGCGCTGGCGCCGCTTACCAATATTGCGAAGCTGTTTCTGGAGCATCCGGACTGTAAGGAAAAGATTGAGAAGATCGTATTTATGGGCGGTTCCATTTACAGCGGAAATCCGACGCCGGTGGCGACGTTTAACGTGTGGGTGGATCCCGAGGCGGCAAGGATCGTCATGAAGGGCGGCGTTCCATTCTATATGTGTCCGCTGGATACGACCAGGGAAGCTTACCTGACGGAAGAGGAGCTGGAAATTGTCGGAACCATTGACAATCCGGTGGCGGATATGGTCTACACCATGTTGAGCTTCTACTGGAACCAGGAGAAAAAGAATGTGAACGGCCATAAGCGCTTTAAAGGATTGTGCATTCATGACTTATGTACGGCGGCGTATGTGACGAACCCGGAGCTGTTTCACTCTGCGAAATACTACGGGGACGTGGAGACGAAAGGACCGCTCACGGAAGGCTTTACCATGATTGACTGTGAGGACATCTTAAGGAAGAGCGAGGATGAGAAGAACATCGACTATATTGATTCTGTTGACAGAGACGGTGTGATAAAGATTTTCTTTGAGGCACTGAATTCTTATGGAGCATAAAAAAGCGGATCTTCCCACCGCAGGGGCGTGACAGTCCTAAGGCGGCGGGCAAATGGAATAGATAAAGGAGAAGATAAAAATGAAAAAAATTATGGCAGCGGTACTGGCGGGAGTTATGGCATTTTCTTTGACGGCATGCGGAGGCGGAGCAGCGAAAGACGCAGGCGGCGGTGAAAAGGCAGAAGGAACAGGGGGAAAGACGTACAAGGTCGCGCTGATGGCAGACGGCGCCGGTTTCGGTTCCCAAAGCTTCAACGACGTTGCGCTGGAAGGACTGGAGAAGGCGAAGGCTGACTTCGGAATCGAGCTGACCACACTGGAGGTAAAGGAAGTAGCCGACTTTGCAAACAGCTTAAGAAGCTTAGCGCAGCAGGGCTGTGATCTGATCATTACCCCCAGCTCTACGATCAAGGATGCCGTAACGGAAGTGGCGGCGGAATATCCGGATACCTTTTTCGGTCTTCTGGATGTCCAGGTAGAAGGCGTGCCAAATGTGGTTTCATCCAGCTACCGTGAGCATGAGGCGGCATTTTTGCTGGGAGCACTTGGCGGATACTTGACAAAGACCAACCAGATCGGCTTTATCGGCGGCGTCAGCGGCGTGATTCAGGACCGTTTCCAGTATGGCTACATGGCCGGAGCATGGTATTCCAATCCGGAAGTCAAGGTAACCTCCTCCTATACCGGAAGCTTCAGCGACGTGGGTAAGGGAAAAGAGATTGCAACCATGATGTTCAGCGATGGCTGTGATTACGTGGCGCCATCCGCAGGTGCGTGCAACTTAGGCGTATTCCAGGCGTCCAAGGAAGCCGGAGCCGACAAGTGGAGCTTCGGAGCAGCCAACGGACAGTTTAACCAGATGCCGGACAAGATCGTGGCTTCCCAGGTAAAGCGTGTGGACAACGTTGCTTACTCCATGGTGGAAAAGATGGTAAACGGAACACTGAAGGGCGAACAGAGCGAATACGGCTTAAAGGATGGCGGCGTGGATTTAATGTACTCCACAGAGGATGCCATGAAGGACGCAGTACCTCAGGATATTAAGGATAAGATAGAGGAAATCAGAAAACAGATTGTAGATGGAACGATTAAAGTTCCGGCTTCTCAGGATGAATATAACGCATATGTGAAATAGAACCCGTATCGAGCTGATTGCTCATAGCGAGGAGAGGGGTACCGATATGGAATATGCAATTGAATTAAAGGAACTGACGAAACGGTTTAATCAGTTTACGGCCAACGACAAGATCTCTTTTCAGGTGGAAAAAGGGGAGATCCACGCGCTGGCAGGAGAAAACGGGGCGGGTAAGACGACTCTGATGAATATGATCTACGGTCTCTATACACCGACTTCGGGAGAATTATGGATTAACGGGGAGCAGGTTAAATTCACCAGCTCCCGCGATTCCATTGCCAGGGGCATTGGCATGGTGCATCAGCATTTCATGCTGGTTCCAAAGCTTACGGTGGCGGAAAATATCATCGCGGGCCAGGAGACCGGAACGGCCCTTAAGCTGGACCGGAAGACGGCGGAAAAGCAGATTGCCGAGCTGTCCGATCAATATGGACTGAAGATCGATCCTTCGGTGAAGGTCGGAGACCTGTCCGTGACCATGCAGCAGAGAGTGGAGATCTTAAAGGTGCTGTACCGCCGTGCGGAAATTCTCATCTTTGACGAGCCGACGGCGGTGCTGACACCGCAGGAGATCGACGAGTTCTGCGATATCCTGTTAAAGCTCAAACAGCAGGGAAAGACGATACTTTTTATCAGCCATAAGTTAAACGAGGTCATGAAGATTTCCGATCACGTAACGGTAATCCGTCTCGGCAAGGTGATCGGAACGGTAAAGACCAGCGAGACCACGCCGGAGGAATTGACCCGGATGATGGTTGGACGCGATATCTCTCTGGGGGGAGGCGCAAGGGAGGAGATAAAATCGCCGAAGGAGATCTTAAAGATTGATCACGTGTCTTATAAGAACAGCAAGAATATTAAGAAGGTGGATGACTTAAGTCTTTCCGTGAAGGCCGGAGAGATCCTGGGAATTGCCGGAGTCGACGGCAACGGACAGGAGGAACTGGTGGAGATGATCTGCGGTCTGCGGACCATGGATGAGGGTGATATTCTTCTCGACGGAGAATCGATTAAGCATCATCCTACAGGGATGGTTCAGGACATGGGAATCGGATACATACCGGAGGACCGTCACAAAGACGGACTGGTACTGGATTTCTCCATTGCGGAAAATGTGATTCTGGGTCAGCACAGGAAACCGCTGTTTGCGAAACACGGGCTGATCATGAAGAAGAAAGAGATCGGGGAGACTGCGGAGCATTTACGGGAACAGTACGATATCCGTTGCTCCGGTGTGGACTCGGCAGCTTCCACGCTGTCCGGCGGTAATCAGCAGAAGATCGTGATTGCCAGGGCCATCTTCCGGGGGCCGAAGGCGATCCTGGCGGTTCAGCCGACCAGAGGCCTGGATGTAGGCGCTATCGAATATATCCATAAGGCGCTGGTGGAGCAGAGAAACCAGGGAAAGGCGGTGCTGCTGTTATCGCTGGAGCTGGATGAGATCCTGTCCTTAAGCGACCGGATTGCAGTTATTCATAAAGGAAAAATTGTGGGGATCGTAGATGCCCATAAGACGACGAGAGAAGAACTGGGGCTCATGATGCTGGGGCATGTGACCGGAAAGGAGGAGGAAGCATGACGAAGGAGAAGAAGAACGAAAAAAAGAGGGATGGCTTAAACGGTGTGCTGATGCAGGTCGCTATATCCATTATTTCGATCGTATTTGCTTTCCTGGTAGGAGGAATTATCATAGCAGCCATGGGCGAAAACCCGTTTAAAGCGTATTCCGTGCTGATCAAGGGCGCTGTGGGAACATCGGTGGCGCTGACTGTGTCCTTAACCAAGACTGTGCCGTTAATCCTGACCGGTCTCGCCGTGGCGGTGGCTCAGAAGAGCCGCGTGTTTAATATCGGAGCCGAGGGTCAGCTTCTGGTGGGGGCCTTTGCCGCCGGTTACGTCGGCTTCACCTTTCATCTGCCGGCGCCTCTTCACATTCTGCTCTGTCTGGCGGCCGCTGTGCTTGCAGGCATGTTCTGGGCGTTTATTGCAGCGTTTTTAAAGTATACGAGAAATGTTCACGTAGTTATCGCTACGATTATGTTAAACTATATTGCCACTTCCCTGGTCCAGTATTTCGTCTGCGGACCGTTTAAGGAACCGGGGGCTACCTTTAACGCGACGTCGGCAATTGCCGGGACGGCAAAGCTGCCGCAGATTCTGCCGCGGCCGCTGTCTTTAAACCTGGGATTTATTATTGCACTGGTGATGATCGCCGCATGCTGGTTTCTGCTGAATAAGACTACCACCGGATATGAGATGAGGGCGGTCGGCTCTAATCCTGACGCCAGCCGCGTAGGCGGGATCAATATTAAGAAGAACATGTTTATGGCGCTGGTTATAAGCGGCGCGTTAGCCGGACTGGCCGGCGGAATCGAGGTGTCCGGAAGCTTATACCGCGTGATGGAGGGCTTCTCTCCGGGATACGGCTTCAACGGAATCCCTGTCGCCATGATGGCAAACGGGAATCCGATCGCAATTTTCTTCTCAGCTTTTCTTCTGGGAGCCATGAGAAACGGTGCGCTGGCCATGCAGATTCAGCTGGGGATTTCTCAGGATATCGTGGATATTATTCAGGGCCTGGTTATCATTTTCCTGGGTTGTGATTACATGATCCGTTACTATATCAACCATATACGTCTCGAAAGGAGGAAACTGGCATGACAGGAATGATCTCGATTTTACTGTTGTCAACCCTTCGGATGGGGACTCCTCTTGCCCTTACCGCTCTCGGCGGTACGATGTCAGAGCGTTCCGGCGTTACGAATATCGGTCTGGAAGGCATTCTGACCGCCGGGGCCTTTGCAGCGGTGGTGGGCAGCTATTTCACCGGAAATCCCTGGATCGGTGTTCTCTGTGCGATCGTTATGGGGATTGCCATTTCAGCCATTCACTCCTTTATCGCAGTGACGGCAGGCGGCGCACAGAATATCAGTGCAATGGCCCTCGTCATGCTGGCCAACGGCTTTTCCGCAGTGGGATTAAACGCCATCTTCAAGAGCGCGGGCAACTCGGCTCAGGTAAATGCCCTGCCGACTACACCGATCCTGGCGCACATACCGGTTGTGGGAGAGTTTCTGGCAAAGCTTTCACCGTTCGTTTATATTGCATTTATCATGCTGTTCGTGGTCTGGTATCTCCTTAAGCATACGCCGCTGGGACTGCGCATCACCATGGTCGGGGAACAGCCGAAGGCGGCGGAGACGGCGGGTATCAGTGTTGCGAAGATCCGGTATTTCTCCGTGCTGGCGTCTGGCTTCTTAGGCGGACTGGGCGGCGCTTACCTGTCTCTCGGGCAGATGAACCTTTATCAGGACGGAATGGTTTCCGGCAGGGGTTATCTGGCGCTGGGGGCAGTTATTATGGGTAAATGGAACCCGGTGGGAGCATTTTTCTCCGCCATGTTCTTTGGTTTATTTGAGGCAATCCAGATCTACGTGCAGATGATACCGAATTTCCCGGTGCCTCACGAGTTTATCGAAATGATCCCGTATGTGGCGAGCCTAATCGTTCTGGCCGGCTTCATCGGAAAGGCGGAAGGACCGGCAGCCAACGGCAAACCGTATTCCCGGTTCGTGAATTTGAGATAATGAATCAGCCGTGCGGCAGTTTGCATGGAAAAGTGTGTTACAAGCTTGCTTGTATAAGCGCTTTTCTGTGCAAACTGACATAGGGCGGAACGCCCGGGCTTCTTGTTTTCGTGTTGTTCGAAAACAAGAAGATGCACGGCTGAACAGATACGTAAGCGGGCCGGCAGCGCCCGCTTATGTGCTTATGAGAAGGAGGTATACGCGATGAGACAAAGGGATCTGATTGTTAATCCTACGCTGGCCTGCGGGAATCCCTTGAATTTTAAGGAAGATTTAGATATACTTGAGAAAACAGGAATTAAGATTCTGCATATAGACATCATGGATGGCCATTATGTGCCGAATCTCTGCTTCGATACCGGGATGGTGGGCCTGATCCGGAAAAACTATTCGTTTCTCCTGGATGTCCATTTAATGGTGACGAATCCTGAGGACTATATCCAGCCGCTGGCGGCAGCCGGGGCGGATTATGTGAGCTTTCATCTGGATGCGACCAATTTTCCGATCCGTATGTTAAACCAGATCAGGGAAAACGGCATGAAGGGCGGCGTGGTGCTGAATCCGGCACAGTCTCCCGATCTGCTTGCAGAGACGCTTCCTTACCTGGATTTTATACTGGTGATGGGGGTGGAGCCTGGATTTTCCGGCCAGAAGTTCCTGGAAGGAACCGTGGACAAGGTGGGAAAACTGGATGGCATGCGGAAGGAACTGGGACTCTCTTATTTGATCGAAGCCGACGGCGGCGTGGACCGGGAGAATACCGTTACGCTGCTGGAGCACGGAGCGGATATCCTGGTATCGGGCGCATTCGGCGTGTTTGAAGGAAGAAACGGACTTGAGCAGGACTGCAGGGAGTACCGGGAACTGGCGCTTAAGGCAGCCGGAGAGAGGCTGGAAGCATAGAAGCAGATTGACGAAGGGGGGAAATGGTGTGGCGACAATTAAAGATATTGCAAGACTGGCGGGCGTGTCTACAGCGACCGTGTCCATGGTCTTAAATGGAAAGGACTGCATTACCAAAAAGACAAAGGAAAAGGTGATGGCCGCCGCCAGGGAAGTGGATTACATCCCGAGCTTTGCGGCCAAGTCGCTGAAGACGAAGCGCAGCTATACCATCGCCCTTTTTGTAGGCGATATTGCAAACCCGTTTTTCCCGGAGATTATCAAAGGGGTGGAGGCTGCCGCCAAAGACCGGAATTACAGCGTCATTATCTATGACTTATCCGGTCAGGACCAGGATTTTGTGGAGCAGATCGATAAGGCGGCCAGCCAGAAGGTGGACGGCTTTTTTATCACCGGCAGCACGCAGATTTCAGAGGAAGCAAAGAAGAGGCTTTTAATGATCGCGGACTCGGGCATCAAGATGATTTCCTGTAACCGGTTTATGGAATGGGGAGAGTTCCCGCTGATCTATACCTCTGAGGGCGAGCAGGTGGACGGTCTGCTGAGCAAGCTGGCGGCATTGGGACATAAGCATATCGGCTGCATCTCCGGCTATCCGGAATACTGGGTAGCGGAGCGCAGGGAAGGCTTTTACCGGAAGACGCTTAAGCAGTACGGTTTGTACCATCCGGAATATATTGTGAATGGCGGATTCTTCATAGAAGATGGTATCCGCAGCACCAGGATGCTGTTAAAGGAACAGCCGCAGATTACCGCGGTGATGTGTGTGAATGATACACTGGCCATCGGCTGCAATGCGGCGGCCAGGGAGCTGGGGCTTAAGGTACCGGAGGACTTGTCCATATTCGGCGTGGATGGCGTGGAATGCCTGAAATATTTTGCGCCGCAGATTACGACCGTGGATACCCACCGGTATGAGTATGGCTACAAGGGGACTGTCCGGCTGATTGAACTGATCGAGGATGATGGAAGCCGGAGGCAGGAGCTTCTGGAGACTATGGCTTGCCCATGCTCCATACGGCAGGGAGATACGATTGCCCCGCCGAGAAAAGAATGATATGAGAAAGAAAGGCTGGATAAAGGAATGAGAATAGGAATCGGATGCGACCACGGCGGTTATGAGATGAAGGAAGAACTGAAAAAAAGACTGACCGGCGGCGGACATGCAGTTACAGATAAAGGAATTTACAGTGTCAGCGAGGTGGACTATCCTGACGTGGCCGCAGAAGTGGCAGAGGGAGTTGTCGCCGGAGAGTACGACTGCGCGATTCTGGTATGCGGAACGGGGATCGGTATGAGCATTGCGGCCAACAAGGTGGATGGAATCCGTGCTGCGCTGGTGACGGACACGTTTTCAGCCAGAATGGCAAAGGAGCATAACAATGCCAACATCATCACGCTGGGAGCCAGAACGGTGGGAATCGAGCTGGCGTGGGAGCTGGTGAACGCGTATCTGGGGGCGGAATTCCTGGGAGGGAAGCATCTGGTACGGGTTGAGAAGATTATGGGGATGGAAAAGTAAGACGAAATAATAATGCGGATATCTGCAGAAATATTTCGAGGGTATCTTGAACCTTAGTATTGTGTATGCTGCTCAGAATCCAGTATGAAATTGATATCGTTACCTGTGAGGGCAGTAACATAGAACAGGTTCTGCTGAAGGAACAAGCAGTTGATAATTAAAAATAAGACATAAGATGGTTTAAGCAGGCGGAAGTGATTCACTTCCGCCTGTTTAATTGGATAGAAAGGCAATTTCCTGGATATGCCTACGGACTGTCTCCAGAGGGATGAGCGCATGTGCTGAAGAAGTATGACTACATGCTGCTCTTTCACGACGATTTCCCAGGCTGGCTCTATGAGGTCCACATGGGAGTGACGACGATCTGGGAACGGTGGAATTAAATTCTGTCCGACGAAGGATCAGCGGCACCGGGATGAACAGCTTAAACCACTACGCCTGTGGTTCGATTACTGAGCGGCTTATGAAAGCGCGGGCTGTGTATCCGTCTCCGTATGGGGAATACGTATCCTGTTGTCACCGTCCTTATGCCGCTCCAGGATAATTTCATTATCCTGTAAGAATAAATATAAAAGAAAAGATTGAGTAAATAGACAAAACATATTAGAATATAAAGATAAATTCAATTTCTGGATTGATATAAATGGCAGTGGGAGGTACGAAGATGAAGCGGATCACGCTGGATAAGCTGACTGAAAAACTGGAAAAAACATCCTACCAAACCCAGTACGACCATATCATGTCGCTGATTCGGAAAGGACGCATAAAGCCCGTGGCTGCTTCCGGAAAGAACGGAAAGAAGCCGGCGCTTTATCTGGAATACTGGATTACAGAGCCGGAAGAGGAGCAAAAGGAACGAACAGAGCGGCTTCGGCTCCTTAAGGAAGAACTGGAATACGGCTTATCGCCTGCGATTGGAATCGATTATTACGTTTCGCATCCGGAGGTCTATGGAGCAGAGCGTTCCTGGGTGCTTATGATGGACCGGTATTTGAAGAACTGCCGGGAAAAGCTTCGGACGGAAGAGTCCATGAACGAGCGGAGCTTTGAGATCTGGGGCAGGGAAAAATTTCTTAAGGAAGAGCAGGGAAAGACGGTGTGCAGGCACATGGGGATATCCATGGAAATGCTGAATATCTATGATACGTCGGAACCGTTGGCTTACTATTCCCACACGAAAAAGGTGCCGCAGAATCTGCTGATTATAGAGAATAAGGATACTTTTTATACCATGAGGCGCCATTTGATCAGCGGCGGCGGTCCGATTTTCGGGCTGGAGACGGGAACTCTTATCTACGGCGCCGGGAAACAGATTCTCCGCTCATTCCGGGATTTTTCTCTGTGTATGGAGCCATATATTACCAATTCTGGGAATAAAATCTACTATTTTGGTGATCTTGATTATGAGGGGATTTCCATTTATGAAGATTTATGCGGCCGGTTTGGCAGGGAATGGGCGATAGAGCCTTTTAAGGCCGCTTATATAGCCATGACTGAAAAGGTGCTGAACACTCTGACCGTTCAGGACAGCCTTGATTCCGGCCTCTGTTCGCTGCCCGGGATGAAGGAGAAGCAGAGCCGACGGGGCGGAGATCTGTTTTTTGGCTATTTTGAAGCAGCGGAGCAGGAAAAAATGAAGGCGGTTCTTCTGGCGGGCAAGTATATCCCACAGGAATGCTTAACGATCAGCGATCTGCCAATGAGGCCTGGTGATTACGATGGAACATGATTTCTTAAAACAATTCTGGAAGCGTATGAAAAGCGTTGGTATGTACGCCCTTCTTTTTCAAAACAGCTTTCAGAAGACCACCTGGAAACAGTATGGATTCTTAAAAATGGATGAGCAGATTAATATGATCTTTGCAGTTCTGCTCTATATCATGGAACAGTCTTTAAAGGACGAGCCGTGCACTATGGATGATATCGGTGCTTATCTTGATTCCGTCAATCAGAAATACCTCCAGAAACCGCTGTCCTATGAGGAGTGCAAGGAGCTGGGAGAATTTCTTATTAACGTCGTGCTCTGCAATGAGGGCCGCGCCATGTATTTTGACGGGTATGATTTTGAGATGAACTCTTATAAAATCATGCATATCAGCTTTGTGGCCAACCGGATCGTTTACGTGGACTCGGATGTGAAGAGGACATCCTACTATTTGACGGACGACGGATACAATCTGATTCTTTCCACCTTAGAGGTGGAGAATAATATGAAGCTGACGATCCACGAGATCATTTTCCAGATGCATTTGGAGAAAGCCAGCTATGACAAAGCGGTGGATGAGATTAAGAATATCTTTAACCTGCTGCGAATCCAGCTCCAGAAGATCGAGGAGACCATGAACCGCATCCGGAGGAACGCCTTAGAGTACACGGTAGCGGATTACCGTGAAATTCTGGAAGGAAATTTGGAGACAATCGCCGACACAAAGCAGAAGTTCCAGAACTACCGGGAGGTTGTGAGAAAGCGGGAGAGAGAGCTGGAGGAAGAACATATAAACGTAAAGCGTCTGGGAAAACAGGATGAACAGTCGCTGGAAAATCTTAGGATTATAGAGGGCTATTTAGACCGGTCGATTGACGAGTATCAGAAGATTTTGAGCAGCCATTTTGATTTAAAGGCGCTCTACACCAGGGAACTGGAGCAGATTTCCCAGATGGCGCTGATTCGGCGTTTTCATTTAAGAAATGACCTTTACGATAAGATACTGGATGATGTGACTGCCTTAGACCGGCTGGAATATTTCCTGAGGCCGCTGTTTAACCGGGAACAGGATAAGATCTACAATATCAACAAAGCCCTGGAATTCCAGAAGCCGGTCAGGGAGAAGAAGGAAGAGGCGGAAAGTATCTATTCCTTTGAAGAAGAAATACTTGACAGCGAGGAAGAGTACAGGCGCGAACGGCTGAAAATGTATGAGGCCAGTCTAAAGGTACTCCTCGGCTTTTTAAAGAGAGAGGGAGAAATCTCTCTAAAAGCAATCAGAGAGACGCTGGGAGATCAGTTAAAAGAACTGGTTCCGGATACGGATATTTTCAAGGAGATTATGGTGGAACTGCTTAAGAGCGGCAGACTCGACGTGCAGATGCTTAAAAAGGAGCGAAGCGAGAGCCTGGGCGATAAAAGTGCGGAATTCCGGCTGAGCGAGATGTTTCTCGATCTTTTGGAGCAGGACGACAGCCTGGCGGACGTGACGGCGCTGGAGGCGTACCGGATCGAGGATGGAGAGACAATCGTATTTGAAGGTGTGAAAAATGCTGAGGGAAGACTCTGTAATATCCGATGCTCCAATGTCCTTCTGCGTCTTTTAGGACATCGCGTGTGACAGGAGGGAGAACAGTTGTGACAGGAGGGAGAACAGTGAAATGGCATATGAATTTTCCGATATCAGAACGAGTCAGGAGATCTTTTACCATCTTTTGATGAAGCGGGAGCTGAGGGAAGAGGATGAACCGTATCTCTATCAGGCTTATACGGAGCAGGAGCAGATCCAGAACCTGGTAAAGAGCCAGGGGGATGCGGCGGAGAGCTTCGTAGAGCGGTACGGAGGGGTGATCTATTTAATCCCCAAAGAGGATAATAATTTCCTGGGATTTTCGAAAAATCAGTTAAAGCAGGCGCTCTGCAAATCTACAGCGACAGATAAGGATTACTACCTGTCGCAGTTTGTCATTCTTACCCTTTTGGTGGAATTCTACGATGGACAGGGAAGCAGCAGTAAGGCGAGGGAGTATATGAAGGTGGGAGAACTTCAAAACTGTATTTCCGAAAGGCTGAAAGAGGGATGCGAACGGGCAAAAGATGAGGAAGAGCGGGAGGGGCTGGCTTTTTCCAACATGCTGGAGGCGTATGAGGCGCTCCGTTCCGATGACAGGGGCTCAAAGGCAAAGACGACGAAAGAGGGATTCCTCTATCATATCCTGAATTTTCTGGAGAAACAGGGGCTGATTGATTTTGTTGAGGAAGACGAGATGATTAAGACCACGAAAAAGCTGGACAGTTTTATGGACTGGAATCTGCTGAACCAGAATCAGTTTCAGAGAGTTTTAAAGGTGCTGGGGGTGGAATATGAGTAAGATCAATGCGGTCAGGATTATTAATTTAAATTATAATAACAACGCCATACGGATCAATGACGAGACGTTCCGCCTGGGAGGAAAAAGCACTCTTTTGTCCCTCCGCAACGGAGGCGGCAAGTCGGTTCTGGTTCAGATGATGACGGCGCCCTTTGTCCACAAGCGGTACCGGGATTCCAGGGACCGGCCGTTTGCCAGCTATTTTACGACGAATAAACCCACGTTTATTCTGGTGGAATGGGTGTTGGACGGCGGAGCGGGATATGTGATGACCGGAATGATGGTGAGGAAAAACCAGGATTTGTCAGAGGGAAACGGCGAAGAGCTGGAGATGGTTAATTTCATTAGTGAGTATAAGACGCGGTGCGAACTGGATATCGACCATTTACCGGTGATCGAAAAGACGAAAAAAGAGATGGCGTTAAAGGGCTTTGGTGTGTGCCGCCAGATGTTTGAGCAGTGGAGGCGGGACCGGTCTGTCAAATTTTCTTCCTATGATATGAACCAGGCGCCTCAGTCGAGGCAGTATTTTGACCGTCTCATGGAATTTCGGATCTACTATAAGGAATGGGAGACGATTATTAAAAAGGTGAACTTAAAGGAATCGGGCCTCTCAGAGCTGTTTTCCGACTGCCGCGATGAGAAGGGTCTGGTGGAAAAATGGTTTCTCGATGCGGTGGAAAACAAGCTGAATAAAGACAAAAACCGTATGAAGGAATTTGAGAATATAGTCACCAAATACGTGAGCCAATATAAGGAAAACCGCTCTAAGATTGAGCGCAGGGATACCATCCGCTTATTCCGGGAGGAGGCCGGTGAGATCTTAAAGGATGCGGAATGCTACAGGGAAGAGGCTGCCGCCGCTGCCGCTCACGAGGGGAAGATTGCTGCATTTATCGGTGAACTGGACCGTCTGGAGGCGGAAGCGGAGAACGAAAAGGCCGCCGTACAGGACGAGACGGAGGTGCTGGAAGCTGAGATTAAGAGAATCGGATATGAAGAGATTTCCTGCGAGATCCACGGATATGAGGAGGAGCAGACGCTTCACGCCCGCCGCCGTGATATGGCGGGCTTTGAACTGGACAGCCTGGAGCACGAGTGCGAGGGCCTGACACAAAAGCTGCGGCTTCTGGAATGCGCCAGATGGCGGGAGATTACCCGGGAAAGCTTCAGAGATTATCGATTTGCGGCTGAGCGTCTGGCTGCGCTTCGGCAGAAGAAAGAGGATTTAGAGCCGGAGCGTGTAATGCTGGGGACGAGACTTAAGGCTTATTACGGGGAGGTTTACCGAAAGGAGTCTGAGGAAGCGGAAAGACTTACGGAGTCCCTGCGCGTTACAAGAGAGCGGATTGCAGAGCTTAAGGGGCGCGAGGCCGGATATCAGAAGGCGCTGCAGGAGGCGGAGCGTCTGGCAGGCGGCCTTCAGACCAGGATATCCGGTTACGACGGCGAGGAGGAACGGTATAATCGGAGACACCGCCAGTCGTTGAGACGGAATATACTGGGCGAGTATGAACCTGCCGCGCTGGAAATGGCGGCGGACGGGCTTATCAGAGAGCGGGAGCAAGTCAGCCGCCTTATGACGGAGGGAAAGCGTGAGGCCGGCCGTCTGGAGGAAGAGCTGCGGATTGTGGATCGGAATTTAGAGGATGCAAAGAAGGAGTTAATCCTCGCGGAAACGGCGAAAAAGGAGCAGACGAAGGAACTGGGCCGTCTGGAGGAAGAACGGAAGGACCGGCGTGTGATTCTCCGCTATCTGGAGCTTCCGGAGGAATATCTGTATGAACGGGACAGGATCCTGTCTGCCATCCAGCGGAAGCTGAGCGACATCGCCATGGCGCGGCGCGGGTTTGAGAAAGAGCTGGACGAACTGGAAAAGGAATACCGGAAGCTGGCGGAGGGAAGGGTGCTGGAGCTGCCCGCTGAATTTGAGGAGATGCTGGAACAGACCGGACTGCGCCGGGTCTATGGAATGGAGTGGCTGAAGAAAAATGGCAATTCCGTGGAGAAAAACCAGAAACTGATCAGAAGGCAGCCGTTTCTTCCGTATTCCCTGATCTTAAGCCGCGGAGAGCTGGAGAAGCTGATTAAGAGTGGAAATGAATTGTTTACGTCATTTCCCATTCCGATTATTAAGCGGGAGGATTTGGAAGACGGAGCGGCGGAGTGCGACGGCGGAATCGTTTCGCTGGGCAAAATCAGTTTTTACGTGTTGTTTAATGATAATCTTCTGGACGAGGAAAAGCTGGCTTTGATGATGCGGGAAAAAGAGGTGCAGATTGGAAGAAAGAGGCAGGCGGCGGACCAGAAGGACAAGGATTACCGGGAGTATTTTGAAAAACAGGAGAAGATCCGGAGTCAGACAATTACGAAGGAGCGGTACGATGCGGTAGAACAGGAGATCGGCCGGCTGGAAGAGAAGATTTCGGAGCTGAACGCCGGGATCCTTAAGCTGTCGGCAAAGCAGTCGTCCCATAAGGAACGAAAACGTGTTCTGGAGCGGGAGAGCGCGGAGGCGGAGCGGAAAATAGAGGGGCTTAAGCGCCAGGAGGAAGACTTGGCAGCGCTTACCGGTTTTTATAAAGTGTACTTAGAGAGCCGGGCCGAGCTGTTAAAGTGCCGGGATAAGATGGAGGCGACGAGGCAGGACCAGGAGAGAAGCAGGCAGCTCTGTGATAAACTGGAGGCGAAGGAAAAATCACTGGAAGGTGAAAATGGGCTTTTAAGAGAGCGGATGAAGGAGACGGAGGGGAAACGGCAGATTTACGCTGGGTTCGGAGGAGAGTCTGCGGGAGAAGCTGCGGAAGAAGTTGTGGAAGAAGCAGCGGTTTCGGGCACAGGTGTAAGTGCAATAGATGCAGGAGAATGCCATCTGGCCATTCCGTCTCAGGAAGAGGCGGTAGGCCTGGAAGCCAGGTATGCGGCCATAACTGGAAATCTTTCCGGTGAAGAAAAGGAGCTGGAGGAAAACTGCCGAAAGACTTTATCCACTTATGAGAAGAATGAAAAAGAATTAAAACGGCTGGCAGAGAAGTACCGGTTAAGCGCTGCAGAGTATCAGGATATCTGGTACAGTGCGGAGGAAAAAGACCGTGTGGATGATATGCTGGAGACGAAGCAGACGGAAAAAAAGATCAGCGAGAGGAAATGGAACGAGGAAGACAAGCTTGTGGCACTGGCGGTACAGAACAAAGAACGCTGTCAAAAAGATATGGTTAAAAAGTTTGGCGAGGATGAGCCGCTGCCGAAAGATGCGATTACGCAGGTGGATTTTGACGTCCGCAGGAGCCGGGCTATGGACAGGGTAAAGGATGCGAGAGACAGGCTCCGTGCAGTGGAAGAAAAGCTGCGGTCCTATGAGGGAAATCTGACGGCTCTCTCGGAATACCGGGAATTTGCACCGGCAGAGGGGCTGACCTGGGATTCGCAGATTCCGTTGGAGAATATGACGCCGAAGCAGTTAGGAGACTTTAAAGGAAGCATGATCCGCGATTACCGGCAGGCCCTCGAGAAGAGGAGCGGGAAAAAGGCAGACCTGGAACGGACGTTAAACCGTGTAGTGCGGCGGGAGGAATTTGCTGAAGAATTCTTCAAAAAACCTCTGGAGACGCTTCTCCTCCTTACCGGCAGCGCAGAGCAGGTGATTATGCAGCTTACCACAGTACTTTCTTCCTATGAAAGCCTGATGGAAAAGCTTGAGGTGGACATCTCCATGATTGAAAAGGAGAAAGATAAGATCGTGGAGATCCTAGAGGATTACGTCCGTGAGGTTCATGCAAATCTTGGAAAAATAGACCGGAATTCCACGATCACCGTCCGTGACCGCCAGATAAAAATGCTGAAGATCCAGATCCCCAGCTGGGAGGAGAATGAGAATCTCTATCACGTCCGTCTGATGGACTTTATGGATGAGATCACGGCAAGGGGGATCGAGCTTCTTCAGGAGAACCAGAACGCCTCAGAGTATCTGGGAACGAGAGTGACGACGAAGACGCTGTACGATACTGTGGTTGGAATCGGCAATGTGGAAATTCGTCTGTATAAGATCGAAGAGAAGAGGGAGTATCCGATTACCTGGTCCGAGGTGGCGAAAAACTCCGGCGGCGAGGGATTTTTATCGGCGTTTATTATTCTCAACAGCCTGCTTTACTATATGAGAAAAGATGAGACGGATATTTTCGCAGACCGGGCAGAGGGCAAGGTTCTGCTCATGGACAATCCATTTGCGCAGACGAACGCCTCCCATTTATTAAAACCACTGATGGATATGGCCGAAAAGACCGATACTCAGTTGATCTGCTTATCCGGTCTGGGTGGAGAGTCGATTTACAGCCGTTTTAACAATATTTATGTGCTGAATTTGATTGCGGCCAATTTGAGGAACGGGATGCAGTATCTGAAGTCTGATCATATACGGGGATCGGAGGAGGAGACGATAGTGCTGTCGCAGGTTGAAGTGAATGAGCAGCTGGAGCTTAATTTGTTTTGAGGCAGCTATGGATGCTGAGGGAAAACTGCGGCGGATAGCCGGATGAGGGAATAAAGATTATGATATATAATAGATTGAAAAAATCATGATTGACAGAAGTACTGGAATTGATTTATAATAAAGGTACAAAAAGGCAGTACACTCCAGTGAGTGGCTTCCAAGTTAATAACTTAATGAAAAATAGTCACTATGCTTGGTGGGCGGGGTGACTATTTTTTTGTACCTGTAATCATAACGATAAGTACTCCAAACGCAATCATCAAAGAAAGTGTCTCATATGTACTCATGTTATACCACCCCCTTTCGGAGATGGAAGTCACCCAGCAGTAGGTACTGCCTGCTTCCATTATATTAGGCAGTGAGCAGGCTGTAAATAGAAGAATATAAAGATTTTGCGGTGAAGGCGTACAGATTTCAGCAATGGCTGGAAACGAAATCTGTGCGTTTTTCTAATTGCCTCAGCGGCTCGTGCACAGAATGTGCGGGAGAGCGTTAAAACTGTATGACATTTTTGATGGAGGGGAAAGATTGGGATTCACGGTGATCCTAATGTGTCACCACCCAACATGGACTGGCTGGCCCGTATCGGCTGTGATTTTGAAATGGCGTACTCCGGCATGCCGCGTTGCAGCCCGTTTCGAGGTTCGTTGCTGGCAAGGTGCAATCCGCACCACTGTGTACTGGGCCATGAAGAAGATCCGCTGGAAGAGGTGAATCTGGCACACAACGGGGAATTCCGGGAAAAACGTCTGGAGCTGGAGGCGTGTCTCCGGGAGTTGGAGGAAAAGACCGGGGATTTCGAGAACTCCCGCATTGTAAGAGAGGAAAAAGTATGATATACTTTGGAGACAATTAAGAGACTGTCATAAGGGGGGACTGCGGACGTGGATTCCGCAGCATATACGGATGAAAAAATATATTGGAAACAGAGCTTTTTATCGGATGATACTCGCGATCGCAGTGCCGATCATGATTCAGAACGGCATCACGAACTTTGTGGGGCTTTTGGATAATATTATGGTCGGAATGGTGGGAACGGAGCAGATGTCCGGCGTGGCCATTGTGAATCAGCTGATGTTTGTGTTTAATATCAGCATTTTCGGGGCGATTTCCGGCGCGGGTATTTTCAGCGCGCAGTTTTATGGCAGTGGAAATCATGAGGGCGTGCGCCATACGTTCCGTTTTAAGCTTATCTTCAGCGTCCTGATTATTGTCGTGGCGGGCTTTCTGTTTCTGGTATGGGGAGAAGATTTTATATCCATGTATCTTCACGGTGAAGAGAATGCGGCGGGGCTGGCTCTGGCGCTGGATCAGGGCCATAAGTACATGCTGGTTATGATTCTGGGGATGATTCCGTTTGGCGTCGAGCAGGTTTACACCAGCACCTTAAGGGAGTGCGGAGAGACGGTTATTCCCATGAAAGCGGGAATCGTGGCCGTTCTTGTGAATCTCGTATTAAACTACATCCTTATTTTTGGAAAGTTCGGCGCGCCGGTGCTGGGCGTAGTAGGCGCGGCCGTAGCTACCGTGATATCCAGATTTATCGAGGCAGGGATTGTCATTCGGTGGACACACTGCCATAAAAAGAAAAATCCATTTATCATAGGGGCGTACCGCAGCCTGTACATTCCAGGAAGTCTGGTGAGGCGGATCATTATTAAAGGGATGCCTCTGATGGTCAACGAAGTTCTGTGGGCCGGCGGCATGGCGACGTTAATGCAGTGCTATTCCGTGCGCGGTCTGGCGGCAGTGGCGGGAATCAATATTTCCTCCACCATCGGAAATGTATTCAATGTGGTGTATCTTGCTTTGGGCAACTCGGTGGCCATCATCATCGGCCAGCTGCTGGGGGCAGGAAAGATGGAGGAAGCGCGGGATACGGATACGAAGCTGATTGCATTTTCCGTTTGCCTCTGCCTTGGAATTGGCGCTGTGCTGGCGCTTCTGGCGCCGTTGTTCCCTATGATTTACAATACGACGGATGAAGTGAAAGCGCTGGCGACTGCATTTATCCGGGTGATTGCGCTGTATATGCCAATGGGGGCATTTCTGCACGCGTCGTATTTTGCCCTGCGTTCCGGCGGGAAGACGATTGTGACCTTTATCTTTGACAGCGTGTTCATGTGGGTGGTCAGCATTCCGTGCGCCTATGTGCTGAGCCGCTATACGGCGGTACCGATCGTTCCGCTTTATTTCACATGCCAGATGATCGAAATTATTAAATGCGTGATCGGGTATGTGCTGGTGAAAAAGGGGATATGGCTGCAGAATATTGTGGAGGCGTAGAGCGTGCCTGTAAATTGCTTTTTGTTAGCTGCGCTCCAGGCTTACGAGTCAGGAACGGCGTGCCGGACGCGGTGACCGGGGGCAGGAGGTCAGGATGGCCAGGATGAAAAAGAGGAGAGGTGCGGTAACTTTAATCGGAAGCGGCAGGCAGGAAGTGAAGGTGTGCGACATCGTAAATGGAATACCCAAGGTGAAGCGGGTGGAAAAGGGAGAGTATCTTGAGGTACGTCTGACGTACTCCCTGTTTCACAGAGAGATAAAGCGGTATGATAAGGAGACTTTTGAGGAAATAAAGAGGCGGTAGGGTTAGAGACTATTGCAGAGAAAGTAAAGCAGCTGGATGGTTTTCTGTTGTTGGAACGGAGGGCGTTTGGCTGTTTTTTTGACGTGTGTGGATGAGGGGAGATAAAAATAAAAGGATTGACATAGTAAATAATGATGTGTTATAAATAACATAGGTTAAACATAACTTATAAAATATAAAAAGGATAACAGATGGGAGCATTGATGTGTGAACTTAATCAAGCATACCTAAAAGCGATAAACCTAAAAGCGATAAAACCTAAAGGCGAAAAAAACCTAAAGGCGATAAAACCTAAAGGCGATAAAACCTAAAGACAATAAAACTTAAACGCAATAATACCTGAACCCAATTAAAACCCGAAACCAACATACCCATCCCTGCCCCAACTATAAGCAGTTAAAACACCAAAAAACCGTTTCACTATCAAAAAGGAGGATTATTATCATGGTAACAATTGATTACACAATTTTAGGAATGCTGAGCTGGAAGCCAATGACTGGCTACGACATGAAGCGCATGATGCAGGATTCGCCGGTCATGTACTGGTCGGGGAATAACAATCAGATCTACAAAGCTTTGGTACAGCTCCTTGATATGGGCTGCGTTACAAACGAGGTGCAGTACCAGGAAAGCGTGCCCAACAAGAAGGTTTATTCAATCACGGACCGTGGGAAGGCGGCCCTGGAAGCGTGGATTCTGGAGACAGAACCGGAAATTCCGGAGTTTAAGAAAGCGTTTCTGATTCAGATTTCCTGGGCCGGACTGATGGAAAAAGAAAAGATTGACCAGCTCCTTGCCCGGTATGAGGAACAGGTCAGAGAACAGATTTCAATGCGGCAGGAGGAAAAACGGCGTCAGAAATATTTTCCAAACCGGTCTGAGCAGGAGCACTATGTATGGGACCAGATCTATGATAATCTCTGCCAGTCCTATGAGGCCGAACTTCAATGGACTCTCCGGTTCCGCGAAGGACTGAAGGCATTGAAATGACGACTGAACAAATGCGTGAAAATGCGATAAAATACGGTGATGAGGAAAATACCAGATCCCATCAGTAGTTTGCCAGAGAGTCAATCGTTATTTATCAAGTAGTTATCAGGCAGTCGCTGCCAGAATAATTAATTACCTGGTAATAGATATCTGAGTTTAATGAACAAATAAGTAATGAATCACCACAAAAAATCAAAAGAAAGGGAGAAATATGGTATGCAGACAGAAATTATGACGATGAATCAGACAAAAGCCGCGGTCATTTACAGCGAGGAATGCATTCTCAAGGACGTACAGTCGGCGCTGGACTTCATGATGAGTATGAAATATGAGACTGATTGTGATAGGATTGCGCTGAATAAGAAGGCGGTCGCAGAAGAATTTTTCATTCTCAGCACAGGTCTGGCAGGCGAAATCCTGCAGAAGTTTATAAATTATGGGATAAAGTTCGCGGTCTACGGTGATTTTTCCAGATATACAAGCAAGCCCCTGAAGGATTTCATCTACGAGAGTAATCATGGAACGGATGTGTTCTTTACCAGTGGCTGGGAAGAGGCAGTCAAAAGGCTTACCGGGATACGGTAAGCCCAGAGAAGCCAGGTCTATCTGATTGCCTTTGCCGGAACGCCTGCGACAACTGCATGATCCGGAATATTCCGGATGATAACGGCCCTGGCCCTGCTATGGTTTCAGCCTCTGCCAGACAGCAGGGATACAGTTCTTAAGCGTCTGGGCAATTCTGGTTTCACTTTCTTTGCACCCGGTATCCACCCAGCGTTTCAGCACCATGGTGAAGCCTGCCTGAAAATAGACGAAGTAATACATCATTTCGTCTTCCGATGTAATCCCGGCTTCCTGGCAGCGCGGTTTTATAATCAGATTCCACATGGGTTCAAATCCCTGTTTAAGCGGAAATGCCCGCCTCGTCTGCAGAGCAATCCGGTAGAAATACTGATGCTTTCGGATATGCTGCAGGAAAAGGAGAATCAGCGGGTCCGAGAACGGCAGATCTTCCGGATTGCTGTGGAACGGATAGCTTTCCAGAAGCTCCTGATGCAAAAAATCTTCCATTCGATCCAGCATGTCGTAAATATCCGTAAAATGCGCATAAAACGTGGACCGGTTGACTCCGGCAGTTTCACATATCTTTTTGACTGTTATTTTCTCAAATTCTGTGTGCTTCATCAAATCCAGCATGGCGGCATCCATGCGAATCTCCGTTTCCCGGTAGCGTTGATTATTTTTCGTATTCATGGCGTCAGCTCTTTTCCATTATTCCAACACAAATCGGTATATTGATGATTGTACAGAAAACTGTAACACAGTATGATAAAGAAAGCAAGAAAATGAATGAAATAACAGGAATAAATCACTGGAAAGGAACGAAGCAATGAAAGCAGCAATTTATATGGGAAAAGAGGACATCGAAATCAGAGAGATTCCCACACCGGAGTGCGGGGATGACGATGTGCTGATTAAAAATATATACTCCAGCGTTTGTGGGACGGATGTGGCTGTGTATCTGCATGGACCGAATACCGGACACCGCATAACGACCGGCGGAGAGTTCGGTCATGAGACCGTGTCGCGGGTGGCGGCAATTGGTAAAAAAGTGACGGATTTCACCATGGGGGAGCGGGTCTATCCGTATCCGCGCTTCGCTAAAAATGATACGAAACGGGCCGGGACAATTGGCGGATTCTCTGAATACATTCTTGTGCCCCAGGCGAAACGGAATCATTCGCTCTACCCGGTTCCTCAGGTGATACCGGACCGGATGGCCTGCCTGATTGAACCGTTCACCGTGGGGTGCCGCGCGGCGAGAAGGGGACAGCCGCAGGCTGGAGAGAGCGCGGTGGTATTTGGGGCCGGTACGATTGGGCTGGCGGCCGCTGTCTCCTTAAAATACTTTGGAATGGAACGGGTCATGGTCTGTGATCGATCGGATTTCAGGCTCGCGGCAGCCGAGAGACTGGGATTTGCAGTCTGCAACAACGACCGGGATGATTTCGCCGCTGCGGCGGTGGAATACTTTGGCACAGCACCGTCCCTGACCGGCAATACGGCAGATATTGACTGTTTTCTTGACGCAGCGGGAGCCGGGAGTATTCTGGAATTGTTCATGTCCCTGGGAAAAATCGGTAGCCGCTTCGTTTCCGTCGCTGTGAATAATGCGCTGCGAAGCCTCGATCTGCTGCATCTGACCTTTGCGCAGAAATCGATCATCGGTTCCGGGGGATATATGCCGGAGGATGTGCGGGACGTGATGAACATCATGGAGAGCGGAAGATGGGATCTGGAATCGATGATCACCCATGAATTTCCTCTGGGTCAGATCGAGACGGCGATAAAAACAGCGGCGGACACAGAACATGCGCTGAATGTGACGATAAAGTTTTAAGGATAATCGCAGCAATACCTTAAACTCTAACAATACTGAAACAAAACTATGATACAGTAAGAAAAAAGACGGAAAAAGGAGGAAGAAGATGCACATCCTGTACCAGTGGATCGGGGACGGAAGCCAGAGAATCAGGGAAAATTACAGCGCGTCCGAAAGCAGATCCCTGCACATGACGGGGGCGGCGGGCGCTCTTTGTATGCTTCTGGGGCTGGGGAAAATCATCTTTGGCGCGCTGTCGCTTTCGGTGTTTACCTGCATAAACGGCTGTTATACCCTGGGGATGACGGCGGCAAGATACTGTGCCTTGGCGGGAACCGTGCATTCTAAGGAACGGAAGAAGCAGTATTGCTGTTACCGTCTTGCCGGAGCCGTTATGGTTGCTGCCAGCCTGTTGTATGTTGTATATTCCTTCTGGACAATCCGCCATCCGAAAACCGTCAATTATGGTAAAATCACGGCAATCACCATTGCAGCGATCACATTTACGGAAATCGGCGTCAATGTATGGGGCGTAATAAAGTACCGGAAGTACCATTCTCCCCTGCTCCACGCGCTGAAGATGATCAGCCTGGGAACTTCGCTGATTTCGCTGGTGCTGACCCAGTCGGCCATTCTTGCATTTGCAGATGATGCGCAGGATCCGTCGGTCAATGGTTTTCTGGGAACGGTAACCGGAATCTGTGCGGCCCTGCTTGGTGTTTATATGATCCGGCGTATTAACCGGATTGAGGCTGAGGACTTCCATAGAGAGGACTCTTATAAGGAAAAGATTCATCATGAGAAGGGAGACGATCTTTATGATTCACATACTGGTGGCAGATGATGATGAGAAACTGACACAGAGTATCTGCAGTTACCTGAATAACTGCGGTTATGAGGCGAAAGGAGTGCTTTCTGCAGAATACGCCTATGACGAGATGTACAGCCGCTTATACGATCTGATTATTTCTGATATCATGATGCCTGGAACGGACGGCTTTGCATTTGCCGAAACGATACGCGGTCTGAATAAGAGAATCCCGATCCTGTTTGTCAGCGCCAGAGATGATTTATCCTTTAAACAGAGGGGGTTCGATCTGGGGATCGACGATTATATGGTTAAACCTCTGGACTTAAGCGAACTGCTGATGCGGGTGCGGGCGCTGCTGCGCAGGGCAAATATTGAGGCCAGCCGCAGACTGGTGGTGGGAAGTATGGTTCTGGATGCCGATGCCATGGAGATTATGCAGGGAGAACAGGAGATTCCGGTGACCACGCGGGAGTTTAACATCATGTTTAAACTGCTGTCGTACCCCAATCATACATTTTCCCGTTCCCAGCTGATGGACGAATTCTGGGGCGTGGACAGCGATACCAGTCTGCGGGCCGTGGATGTCTATATCACGAAGCTGCGGGATAAATTTTCCGCCTGCAGTGAGTTTGAGATCAGGACGATCAGGGGGCTGGGATATAAGGCGGTGCTGTTATGACGGGAAACCATAGTACGGAGGATGGACGGGTCACCCGCCGTTATTTCTTTTTTCCCGCCTATGTCGCGCTGGTGTTTCTTCTGGCGGTTCTGATGATGCTGCCGACGATCTTCTACGGCGGCGCCCATCTCATACTGGAAGAATCTGGTCCCTATATAAAATGGTATTTTCTGTATTGTATTGTTCTTGCGGCTCTCGTATCCGGTGGGCTGGCCCTGCGGAAGTATCTGAATTTTGACCGCCCGATAAAGAAGCTGAGCGCCGCGGCCAGACAGGTGGCGGAGGGGGATTTTTCCGTCTACATTCCCAAACGCCATACATCCAATGATATGGATTATATTGACGCGCTGTTTGTGGATTTTAATAAGATGGTGGAGGAACTGGGTTCCATCGAGACACTGAAAAATGATTTTGCGGCCAACGTTTCTCATGAATTGAAGACGCCTCTGGCAGCCATCCAGAACTATGCGCAGCTGCTTGGCACCACGGAGCTGACTCCGAAACAGCAGGAATATACAGAACGGATTCTGTCGAGCACACAGCGCCTCACATCGCTGATCTACAACATTCTGAAGCTGAACAAACTGGAAAGCCAGAAAATACATCCAAAACCGGAGCCATACGATCTCTGCCGTCAGCTCAGCGACTGCGCCATCGGCTTCGAGGCCATCTGGGAGCAGAAAAAGATTAATTTTGAAGCTGACATGGAAGACCGTGCCGTGATTGAGGCAGATGAAGAGCTCATGGAGCTGGTATGGAACAACCTGCTGTCCAACGCCTTTAAGTTTACAAAATCGGGGGGAACGGTGAGCCTGCGCCAGTTTTCTGACGAAGAGCGCATCGTCACCGAGGTGGGGGATACCGGTTGCGGTATGACGTCGGAGATGATGAAGCATATGTTTGATAAATTTTATCAGGGGGATACATCCCATTCCACAGAGGGAAACGGCCTTGGCCTTGCCCTGGTGCTGCGCGTCCTGGAGATGAGCGGCGGGACGATAACCGTGAACAGCACAGAGGGGAAGGGTACCGTCTTTACGGTCTCACTGCCCCGAGCGGCACTGGCACAGAAGGGGGAATCATAGACATCATGACAAGAATCAGGAAAGACGGCACGGAATATGTGGGATATGAATATAAGGAGAAGTCTGTTCCGGCCTCATATGCATCGCTGTATCTGGACAGTTATCCCTGTTTCGGATGGGAGGAGGATCCAAACGGTATGAGCCGTAAATCGAATACGGAGACCGCCGGCCGTGCAGTTCTGCGCTTCCGGAGAGACAGAAAACTCTGCAACAGGGCGGAACTGACCCGTCTGCAGAGGAACTTTGACAGCTGTGTTGCTGAGATTGATGCGCTGGAGCAGTCCAAACGCTCGAGCGCTGTCATAGGAGCCCTTGTTACCGGAATCATGGGAACCGCGTTTATGGCCGGCTCGGTGTTCTCTGTTACGGCAGAACCGCCGATGGTGGTTCTCTGTATTTTGCTGGCAGTCCCCGGTTTTACGGGATGGATTGTTCCATATTTTTTATATCGGGCGCTGCTGAGGAAAAAGTCGGCAAAGGTATCGCCATTGATAGAAGACAAGTATGAAGAGATTTACGAAATTTGTGAAAAGGGAAGTGACCTTTTGATTTGAAACAGTATGGGCGGCAGCTTCTCGCGTAAAAGGAAATGATTACGTGAGAAGCTGCCGTTTTTTAATATTACAGAAACAAATATCAAACAAGAAAGAAATACAGAGGGGCTATACTCTCTATATCCCATTGAGAAAGGCGGTGAATGATAATACACGGACGAAAGACAGGGCCTGTGAGTAAGAGCGGTGACAGGCTGACTCTCATGCTGCTGTTTTATATTGCGGCTGTCTGCGGTTGGCTGTGGGAAGTACTGGTATACTGGGGCACAAGTGGATTTGGTGGTTCGCTGACGGAGCTTTTAGTTTTTTACCGGGGTGTTCTGCATGGGCCATGGGCGCCGATCTATGGCACAGGCGGTATCCTGCTGGTTTTGCTTTACCGGGCAGTACAGGAGAGAAAGGGATATTTTTTAATTGCCGCCATGGCGGTTTGTACGGTGGTGGAATATGGAACCTCATGGATTCTGGAAGTATTCTTCCACGCCAGGTGGTGGGATTATTCCGGGCAGTTTTTAAATCTGCACGGAAGGATCTGTTTCGTCAGCATAGTGGGCTTTTCCCTGATTGGACTGTGGGCGGTACAGGCCGTCGTGCCTGTCTGCACCGGATGGATTCAAAAGCTGACGTATGAGACCAGAAAATGGCTCTGTCTGTTGGTATCATTGCTGTTCTTTCTGGATGTAATTGTTTCTGTTTATAAACTCAGCATCTCATAGTAAATGCACTGCTCACAGCGGGTGTCATGGAAGATGCAGTTACGTTAAGAGATACTGTATTTCGGAATCGGCGTATTGCCGTTCGGATCGTGAGAGGAGATTAAGATGGCTGAATATCGTTTGAAACCTGGTAAAGCAGGGGGAAAAGTAATTAGTGCTTATGAGAAGATGGAGAAGAAATTTACGGATGCATTTCTGGAAGAGGATGCGGTTTCCGATTCAGGATACCGCCTGAAGACAGGAAAAACAGGAGAGTCGGTCAAAGGAGCGTATAAGAAAATAGAGGATGGCGTGGTGGGTGCGTATAAAAAGATGGAAGATGCCTTTGTCGATGCGTTTTTGGAACGATGTGATGAGGAAGAGCGAGGGGAGGTGGACAAATGAATAAAATAGGGGTTGGTATGGTGATAACAGCCGGCGCCGTGGTTATGGCGGTTGTGGTAGCGGCAGCGGTTGTTCGCAGGAAAGGCAGTACGACACTGCATAAATTTTTGTGATGAAGCAGATATGCATATTACTTACAAAATATTCCGACTGGATTTCCAGTCTGGTTTACTACATCGGAGGACAGGGGTATACTCACAGTTCGATTGCGCTGGGAGACCAGCCGACACAGTTTTACAGCTTTAATTACCGGGGATTTGCCGTGGAAACAACAGAAAAACACAGGCGGCGGGGAGTCCGGTACAGCCGCCTCTACCGCCTGAATGTTTCGGATACCGTCTATGAACGGATCGAGGAGAGAATCCGGCATTTTCTCGAAAACAGGGAGAAGTACCGCTATACCCGTCTGGGGGTATTCTGTTGTGTTCTTCGGATTCCATTGTATTGGAAAAATCATTATTTCTGTTCTCAGTTTGTGGCAGAACTTTTATCAGAGTCGAACGCGCTGCGGCTGTCCCGCAAGCCGTGCTTTTATCTTCCCAACCATTTTATACGCCTGTTGGAAACACAGCCCTGCCTTGCCGGAATGGAACAGGATTTCATTTAAAATAACAGGAAAAACCATTCAATAAAAATGTTAACTATGGAGGTTCATCATGAAAAAAAGTAATTTTACAGCATTGATTCTTGGCACCGTCGGTATCGTGTTTTTTGCACTGGGAATGTGTATGGCACTGGTTGAAGAGTGGGGGCTGTTCCGGAAAGGCATCATAGCCGGTGTGGCCGGCCTTATCATTCTTCTGATTACTGTGATTGTATGGCGCAGAATGGAAGGAAAGAGTCCTGTCAGGCTGAACGCAAAGACCGTCGGATCGGTACTGGCCGGTGTGCTGGGGGCGCTGCTGCTGGGCGTTGGCATGTGTCTGTGCATGGTATTTGACAAAATGATTCCGGGTGTCATCATTGGTCTGGTGGGAATACTTGCACTTCTGATGCTGATTCCGATGACAAAGGGAATTCACGATTAAACGGACTGCTACAGCAGTTTTGTGTTCCGGTACTTGCCCTGGGGCTTTGCCGAAACACGGAACCGCTGTATATTTTTATGGAAGCATTGTGTAAAACGCCGGGGCAGCCATCTGAAGTTTGCAGTAAACTGCATGGATGATTTTGAGGAGGCGACAGGCTGGCTTTTATGATAACCAGATGGCCTGCTCCGGCGGCTGAAGTGCAAAATAGAAAGAGCCGGTAATCCGAAGTTTTATAAACTTCTGAATTATCGGCTCTGCGTCTTTGCGTCTGGCTCTTTTATGATTGTTATCTGAAGCTGTTTTAGGTCAATCAGACTTTCCTGTCTGCATTTGGGGCAGTACAGGGGGAAATTCTTTAGTTCTGTGTCGTCTCTTACCTTCATTCGTGTCTTGTTCCCGCAAATCGGACACAGTAACCACATGGCGTTCATCATTTACTATCACACTCCTAACCGGCAATTTTCATGTCCGGATTATGCAAACATGGGTTCCACACATTCTTTTATGAAATCCATTCTGTCCCCGGTATTTTCTTTGAAAAGAGAAGCGATGGCGATGACAAGCTTTTTCTCTCGGTTGACATAAATTGTATTACCGCTGTCTCCCATGGCTGCAAAGGCATTTTCATCTGCGATCCACCACAGATATCCGTAGGGCAGATTTAACTCCTCCCACCGGCTGTGCTCCCTTGTGCTTTCGGCAATCCACTGGGCAGAGACGATCTGCTTCCCGTCCCATTTGCCGCCGTCTAAGTAAAGCTGGCCGATCTTCGCCATGTCCCTGGCCGTGAGCGTCAGCCCCCAACCCGCCGCATGAATTCCCTTCGAGTCCATCACCCATCCGCTTACGTCTCTGGCATTCATAAAGGCGTAGTGGGCTTCTTCATTTTCCAGGGTTATACTGCCTTTTACCGTAATACCGAGCGGGGTGAAGAGGTGTTCCGCCGCAAATTCGAGCACGGATTGTCCGGTTGCCTTTACCAGAATGCCTGACAGGATGTCCGGGCCAACAAAGGGCGTATAGCGGAATGTTCCCGCCTTTTCCGGCCCTCCCAGTAATTCCAGCGCGGTGCTTACCCAGTCATCCCTTGTAAAATATTCCAGATACGGCTCTTCTTGATGCTTGAACGGGGCAGTCATTGTCATCAGATCCCGAAGTGTTATATCCCGTACCGTTGTTTCCCCTTCGTTGTAATTTTCAACCGGGAAATCCGGGAAAAAGTCCAGTACCTTCTGGTTGACGCTCTGGATCTCTCCTCTGTCGACGGCAATGCCGATCAGGATAGAAATAATACTTTTTGTTACCGAAAAAATGTTGATGCAGCTGTCAGCCGTGCATCCGTTAAAATAGCCTTCGTACTGTGTTTCTCCATTCTTTAAAACAATCATGCCGGCAGTATTACTGTAACGACTATGAATGATCTCTTCCAATGCAGCGATCGTTTCCTGATTCATATTGTTATTCTCCTTTGTCATTAGGCGCCGTTGTCGGGCAGCCATGATCGGGTACCTGTTATTAGATACCTATTAACTGGTGTCGTTTCAGCCTGGTTCTGCCTCCTCAGATGATGGGAGTACCTCCTCCTGTCTATAGGGTAAATGCATTAAAAATGTTTTTCAACAACTTTTTTAAAAATTTTATGTATTAGTACCGTGGATAAAGCGGAAAAGGGCATACTTAGCTTTTTAACAGCGGGCATAAAGCCTGCTTTTAAAGAGGGGACGTTTTCCCAACCGTCTGATACTATTTGGCATGTATTCCTTCAAAAGTTCAGGATGAAACACGGAAGAAATGAAGCATAGATCATAGTGGTGGGCTGGAAAGTTAAATCCCGGATGACTGAGGCTCCCCCAGCTGGTCGGAGTGCAGTATAAGACCAGGCATCAGGATCACAAACGTTTACTGAAAACGAATGGGGGTATCATCAGCACAAAACGAGTTGTAGATGAGGATTTAGCTCAGATGCGGTTGTTGTGAAAAACGACTTCACTCCTAAGTATAGACGAAAAATGATATACAACAGTTACACGGAATGCAGGTAATGTGGCGGTGGGGGAAGCTACAGGAAATCACGATTGATAGGAGAGTGTGTATACGGATTATTTTCCCACTGAATCAGGAATTTCACCTCATAAAGCAGAGTGCTATTCTTTGTTCTCATCAAAGTTAAAAACTGCTGCGAGAACTCTGCAGCAAACATCTGGATGAGGGAAAATTTGAATTTTGTGGCGGACTCAGACAAGAAAATCTATGTAAAATGGTTCAGGAAGCTTGACTAACCTGATAATATATGACATAATGACAGTATAATGACATGTCAGAATAACAGGAGGTAAATTATGGCTCAGAAAATAGTACAGGGGAACGAGGCTCTTGCAGGTAAGATTAAATTTAGACGCAACGAACTGGGGCTAACGATTGAGGAGGCTGCTTCACGGGCAGGGGTGGGGACAAAAACGTGGAGCCGGTATGAGGCAGGCGAATCCATTCGCAGAGATAAATGCAAAGGGATCTGTAAAGCATTGAACTGGAAGGGGCTGCCGGATCAGGACGGGGAGGAAGACAGTCGTATCTCCGTTCAAGAATATAGAAACCATGAGGCGTGGTCTCGGTTTCTGGAAAACGAATATGGCGCCGGAGCCGCCATATCCTTTGCCACAGGCAGTGATATACTGCTGGACCAGATCGAGGAGGACATGACAGCGCTCGCTTGTATGCCCGCCGGATCTCACATCGGGCAATTGGATGTGTCCTGGCTGCGTGAAAGCCTTCCGGACCAGTTCCTGATGCAGTATGATTACCTCTTTTTATACCAGATGAAATGTACTCTGCGCAAAATGAGGCTACGTGCAAAAAACGGTTTGGCCATGACTGCTCATAGTGTGATGGAAGAACTGCTCCTCTATCTTTGCTATGAAGAAGCCTCTGTTCTGGTTGAACTTAGCGGCGGGATCAGTGGGCTTGAAGAAGATGACGGCGATTTCGAAGAGTGGGTATTTGATCTGTTCGATGATATGGACATCATTAGCTTTTTGTATTCTGATGTTTATCTTGATTCGGATGATACATATCATTTTTCACACTGGGGGGATCAGCAGTTTTACACAGATTGAATCTGTTGACTGGTGTAAAAGGAATCAATGGACAAAGTGGCTGAGAACGGGAGGGTATATATGTTCGAGACGATGGAGTGGAAGGACGTTTATAAGTTATGGAAGACTGGCTGCTGTTACTTTCCCCAGATGCTTTCCAGCTTTGTATCTGCTGAAACAATATTTGTAGAATATAAGCAAGAAGGTTATTTCTACGGATACGATTGGCTTCGGCATGATGAAGTGGCAAAGCGGAAAGAACTGATAGAAAAAAATCCAATTAGTTTTATCTATTTTACCAAGCCAACAAATAAAGGAACGATCCAAACGGCCGAAATGCTTACAGAGGCTCAAAACGAAGAAGAGCTTGCCGCTGTCTGGATCGCCGCAACCACGAAAGAACTGTCTGAGTGCAGAGGTGGATCTGGTATTCTGCGCCATTCCGACATACTTTACATGGCAGCGTGCAAATTTTTACAAGACCGCTATTATTTGTGGCACCACGCAATGAAAAGGCTGGTTCCGGAAATCATGGTCCCGGATTCAGTTATTAAAAGTGTCGTCTGCAACGATGCAGAACCGGTTATAGGACTTATACAAATGAACACAATGCTGGTAAAAAGCACTTGGAGTATTTTGAGATATTCATCCTTAAAAGAAGGCAATTTGCCGGAGCCTTATTATCGGCGAAGCATCTGAATGATTCAAAAATCAATTGGAGAAATAATTTACGAGTCATCAGCATCAGAATAATATAAAGATCATTTTCGTTTGTCATGGCAATATGTTCCGGGACATTCCAATAGGATTGAATGAATATGTAAATGAAAAATGCAAGAAAAGCACTGAAAAATCGTGATTGACAGATAAATCAAAATTGGTTTATAATAAAGGTACAAAAAAGGCAGTTCACTCCAGCGAGTGGCTTCCAGAATATTATGTTTCTATAAAAATAGTCACTATTGCTCTGGTAGGCGGGTGACTATTTTTTTGTACCTATAATCATAACAACAAGTACTCCAAACGCAATCATTAAAGAAAGTGTCTCATATGTACTCATGTTATACCACCCCCTTTCGGAGATGGAAGTAACCCAGCAGTAGGAACTGCCTATACACATTATACGAAAGGATTAACTGCCTGTAAAGGATACAAATGGAAACCAACTCTTGTTTATTGGACAAATTTATAGTAGACTTTATCTGACAAAAATCGAATGGAGAAACGATTTATGACTCATCAACATCAGAATAATATAAAGATCCTTTTCGTCTGCCACGGCAACATCTGCCGCTCCCCCATGGCCGAGTTCATCATGAAGGACATGGTAGAAAAACGCCGTCAGGCCGACCGTTTTTACATTGCCTCCGCGGCCACCAGCCGCGAGGAGATCGGCAATCCGGTTCATCACGGAACGAGGAACAAACTGCGCCAGTTCGGTATTTCCACAGAGGGAAAACGGGCAGTGCAGATGACGAAGGCCGATTATGACAAGTACGATTATCTCATCGGGATGGAGCAGTGGAACATTACCAACATGATGAGAATTCTGGGAAGCGACCCGGAGAGAAAGGTCTCAAGGCTTTTGGACTTCGGGCCGAATCCGAGGGATATCGACGACCCGTGGTATACCGGAGATTTTGATTCTACCTACCGGGATATCTGTGAAGGATGTGAGGCGCTGCTTGACTACATTGACAGATGTGAGCCTTTAAACCGCTGAAAATAGCAAGCCTCCTGTTTTCCGGTACTAAGCGGAAGGGAGACCTTTTATGAAGAGGGGATGCAAAATACCCCTCTATTTTCTTGTGAAAATATACTATCAGTTGTGATAGTTGTGGATATAAATTGTGCATTATATAATAAGAAAAAAGAAACGGAGTGAGCAGCCTTGAATCAGTATAAAGGGGAAGCGTGGCTGGGAGAAGAGCCGCAGATCAGGGAAGAGTCCATAACTGAGGCCGTGTCTGCCGACATAATCGTGGTAGGCGGAGGTCTGGCCGGAGTCGCAGCCGTCAGGCGGGCGGCGGAGATGGGGATGAAGGTTCTGCTTTTTGAAAAATGCAGATGCGTTCAGGCCAGATCCGGAGATTTCGCTGTCATGGACAGCAGGGTAGCGAAGCGATGGGGACGGGATCATTTAAATAAGACAGAGATTGTCAATAACCTGATGCACGATATGGCCTACAAGGCCAGCCAGAATATTTTAAAACGATGGTCGGAGGAAGCCGGTAAAGCGTTTGACTGGTATCTGGAGGGACTGGAAGATATTGCGATTCTGGACCGTACCGATCAGGTTCCACCCAAGGGCGCGAAATGCTATATTCAGCCGAGGCGTCTGCCTCTGCCGGAGGGCTTTGACAACACCGAAGAAAATTTCAAATGCTATCAGGTGACTGCCTGGATACGCCCGTCACATATCGCCCTGTGCCGCGGTAATTTTGAGCTGGCGGAGAAGACGGGAAATGTGACCTCCTTCTTTAATACGCGGGTAAAAAAGCTTTTGAAGAATTCAGAGGGCCGGGTGGAAGGTGTAATTGCCGAAACCAGAGAGGGTAGTCTCATAAAGGCTTACGCCTCCAGGGGAGTGATTCTGGCTACAGGTGATTATATGAATGACGAAGAGATGCTGAAACGGTTTCTTCCGGGAATGCTGGAAACACCGAAACAGTGGACCAGCTATGACCTGGACCGGCAGCCCTCCAACACGGGTGACGGCCATAAGATGGCACTCTGGGCAGGAGCGAAGCTTCAGGACAGTCCCCACGCGCCCTGCGCCCATCATATGGGAAGCGTGTTCGGCGTAGCGGATTTCCTGCTTCTCAATACTCGTGGAAAACGGTTCGTCAATGAGGACGCGCCGGGACAACAGCTGGGAAGCCAGATTGAGAACCTGCCGGATAAGACGGCGTGGCAGATCGTGGACGGGAACTGGAGAAGCTATATACCGAAGGAGTATCCGAACCATGGCTCTGTGTGCTTCGTCATGGAAGATGAGGAACTGGAGGGCGGGGCGGTATATGATAAGCTTTGCTTTATCGACAACTACATCGCACCGAAGTATGTCCGGAAAGCGGTGGAGGATGGCGTTCTTCTGGAAGCGGAGACGCTGGAGGAGCTGATTGTGAAAACGGGTCTTCCTGCGGATACGGCGCTTGCGTCGGTGGAACAGTACAACCGTCTCTGTGAGCAGGGGGAGGACACGGACTACGGCAAGAGAAAGGACCGGCTGTTTGCGGTAAAACAGGGGCCGTTTTATGCGGCAAAATTTACACCGGCAGTCATGATCGCGGCTATGGGAGGAATCCAGAGTGATGAGGACGCCCACTGCTACGACACAGAAGGAGCGGTCATTCCCGGTCTATACGCTGCGGGAAATGTGCAGGGAAACCGGGTAGCCGTGGATTACCCGCTGACCGTGCCTGGCCTGAGCCATTCGCTGGCTCTGGTATACGGAAGAATCGCCGCGGAGAGCGCAGTGGGGGAGAGCCGGTAAAATTCCAAATAAATAAGGCAGACAATAAATCAATCTAAACAGCAATTCAACATAAATAGTAATTCAACATAAATAGTAATTCAACATAAATAGCAAAAACTGCGCAGCTGCGCATGAAAATGGAGGAAAAGGAATCATGAAAAAAACAGGAAAAGCTGTGGCACTGATGACGGCTCTGGCAGTAACCGGAGCGCTGCTTGGAGGCTGTGGGGCGGACAGTAAGACGGAAGTGGGACAGACAGGAGCGGCAAAGACGGAAGCCGGCAGCGGTACAGAGGATTCCGCAAAGACGGAAGCAGCCGGGGGAGATGCTGCAGAAGGAACTGTAAAAGAAGATATCCGTGTCGTAACATATTTTGCAGGCTCAGATGCCTACGCACCGGTCTGGAAAGAGGTTTGTGCCGATTACATGAAGGACCATCCGGGCATTACCATCGTCGATGAGTCCCAGCCGACTTCAGGAAGCAACGATTTATTCAAGACGAAGGTTCAGGCCGATCTGGCCGCAGGCAATCCGGCGGACCTGGTTCTCTACTATACGGGCGAGGCTTATACGAAGACCTTCGAGGACACGGGACTGTTCGTGACGTTTGAAGATATTTTGAAGGCAGATCCGGAATGGGCGGGAAACTTCAAGGAGTCTCCGCTGGAAAATGTCCAGTATCAGGGCAGACAGTATGCGCTTCCGTTCATCGGATATTACGAGGGAATGTTCTACAATAAGGCGCTGTTTGAGCAGTACGGTCTGGAAGAGCCGACCACATGGGAAAATATCATGAAGGCAAACGAAGTATTCTCCCAGAACGATATCGTGACGCTGTCCATGTCCCTGGGTATGCCGTATATCACCACGGAAAATTTCATTATGGGAGCTGCGGGCAAGGAAAATCACAGAAATTATTTTGACGAGAGCTGGGGCATCGCCATTGACTGCATCGCAGAGCTTTATCAGAAGGGCGGACTGCCGAAAGACACCTTCACGATCTCAGAGGATGACGTGAGACTGCTGTTTTCTGAAGGAAAAGCGGCCATGATGATCAATGGTTCCTGGTGTACCGAGAGTCTCCAGAGCAATCCGGATATGAGAATCATCTCCATGCCAACGCTTCCGGGAGGAACAGGCGGCGAAAACTGTGCGATCGCGGGATTTTCCTCCGGATGGCATATGACAAAAGCAGCCAGTGAGAGAAGCGGAGAAACCTTAAAATTCTTAAAATACATGACGTCTCCGGAGACTATGGCAAGATTTATCGCTTATGGCGGAAGCCCGGCCATCGTCTGTGACGCACCGGAGAATTCCAGCGAACTCTTAAAGAGCGCGGTAACCATGCTGGAGAAGGCGCAGTATCAGGATGCGGCTCTCGATTCACAGGTCAACCACGAGGCATATGAGACTTTAAACAACGGAATCCAGTATGTCTGCGAAGGCCAGATGACGAGTGCAGAGGTACTGAAACAGGCAAAGGAACTGAATGAATCCGGTCAGTAAGAAGGAAGGCTCAGACAGTGATGAAAGCCGGGGGCTGTGCTTTAGCGGGCACAGCCTCCATCGCACGTAAGCGGCCAAAGGATGCCCGCTAAGTGTTCATAACAAGGAGGAAACAACGTGGCACTGAAAGGTAAAAAATATGTCTGGATCTGCATCACCCCGGCCATGATTCTGATTCTGGCGTTTTTGATCTATCCACTCATAAAGACGGTTATATACAGCTTTTCTTCCTGGTATAATTTTGCACTTACCAGTGAATGGATCGGTCTCGACAATTACAAGCGGATCTTTTCGGATATGGTCATGCCTGTGGCATTTAAGAATACGGCGATTCTGATCGCAGGTGTGCTGATTTTCCAGGTGGGGTTTGCACTTCTGCTGGCGATTATGGTGGACAGCGCACACCATGGATTTAAACTGTTTCGGACGGTTTATTTCTTCCCCATCGTCATTTCCGGTACGGCGATCGGTCTGATGTTTACCCTGATCTACAAATACGAATACGGTCTTCTCAACTACTTTGTCACACTTCTGGGATATGACAAGCAGGTCTGGATCACGCCCCGGACGGCGATCTATCTGGCCCTGATTCCCGTTCTGTGGCAGTATATCGGTTTTTATTTCGTAATTTTTCTGACCGGAATCGCCAAGATCCCGGAGGACATTTACGAATCTGCCATGCTGGATGGCATTACACCAATCAAGAAGATTTTCTATATTACCATCCCGATGTTAAAGGATGTGCTGGTATCCACCGTGGTGCTCGTCGTTTCCGGCTGTTTCCGCGTGTTTGATACCATCTACGTGATCACGAAGGGCGGCCCCATGAACTCCAGCCAGCTGCTAAGCACCTACATGTACCAGACCGCTTTTGAAAAATACAACGGCGGCTACGCCAGCGCCATTGCGGTGGTGATGATATTGATCGGCGTATTGCTGACCATCGGACTTCGAAAACTCCTGAAGGCCGATGGTGAAGAGTAAGGAGAGACGGCATGGGAAAGAAAAAAGTAAAAATCAGCAGTATTCTGTTATACGCGGTTCTCATTTTCTGGCTTCTGATTACCGTGATTCCCATTCTGTGGGTATTTGAAAATTCATTCAAGCCTTCGGAGGAGATTCTGTTAAATGGTGTAGCCCTTCCGAAAAATCTGGATTTCTCGAATTACCGTTCCATCTTCTCCTATCCGGATGTGAACATGTTCCGCTCCTTCTTCAACAGCTTCCTGATATCCGGAGGCGTGGTGGCGGGAGTCGTCTGTCTCGGAGGCCTGGCGGCGTTCGGTCTGGGACGTTTCGATTCAGGCATTGGTAAAGTTGTGGATGCCGGAATGGTAGCCTGTCTTCTCGTACCGGCATTTGCGACCATGATCCCCAACTTCGTCACGGTAAGCCGCCTTCCCATCCGGGAGACGTATTTGGCAGTTATCGTGCCCCAGGTGGCGGGCAACCTCTGCTTCGCCATTATGCTTCTGTCGTCCTATATGCGCTCCCTTCCCAATGAACTGGATGAGGCGGCCATCATCGACGGAGCAGGGCCGTTTCAGGTCTTAAGGCACATTACGGTGCCGCTGTCGAAGCCCATGTTCGCTACAGTGGGAATCATGGTATTTATCTGGTCCTACAATGACCTGATTACGTCTCTGGTCTACATATCCGATCAGAAGCTGAAGCCTGTCTGCGTGATACTGACCATGGTCAGCAACATGCACGGCACGGATTACGGCGCCATGATGGCGGCCATTTTCATTACGGTGGTCCCGGTCCTCATCCTCTATATGATGTCCCAGGAAATGGTCATCAAGGGGCTGACAGCGGGAGCTGTCAAGGGTTAAATCCTTAGGGAAACTTCGGGAAAATCTGCGGTAGAATCTGCGGTAGTACATAAAGGAGAGTTTGGATGAGAGTATTTGCCAATCACATTGGATTCGACAAGACGGACGACAAAACAGCGGTACTGGAGCTGGAGAAAGAGGCGGCAGAGTTAACAGCCTGGCTGGAAGCGGATGACGGAGAGAGGTATGACGTATCCGTAAGCGGCCCGGAACGGATTCCGGACTGGTCGGAGGGCTGCTATTACGTTCTGGACTTTTCCGATGTCAGGCGGGAAGGCACGTACCGGATTGCCGGAAATGCCGACGGGAAGGCATTCCGGTCAGAGATCATTCCGATCACCGGATATTTTCTGAACCTGCGCATGGTGAACGCGTCCAGGGCTTATTTAAAGGGGGAGCGGTCTTCGGGAGAATGGCTGAAGGCCGACCGGAATGTGCCGTTTAAAGGAGTGGGAGAGGGAACACTGGATTTACATGGAGGCTGGTATGATGCTACTGGTGATTTTGGAATCCATTTGACCCAGCTGTCTCATACCGCCGTTTTCAACCCCATGCAGTCCCTTCTGCCTTCCTACGTCTGTTTCGATCTTGTGGGACGGATGGAACGGGAGGAGCTGCAGGACTGCCGGATTCTGAAAAAGGAGCTTCTCGACGAGGCGTACTGGGGGGCTGATTATGCGATGAGACTTCACCGTGAAGGCGGCGGATTCATCCGTTCGGTGGACCGGGGAGAGGCATTTTCCGAGGAACAGCACCGCACAATCGACTATGAGTATTTCCGGTTCAGCGGACATGAAGAGGACAGGAGCTATCTGGCGGAGACCATTGAGGAGAAGCATTACGAGACGTGTATGCGGAGCGGTTCCGGTCTGGCTGTGGCCGTTCTGGCGCAGGCTTCACGGTATCGCGGGGCATCGGGAGAGTATTCCTGCGGCCGGTATCTGGCGGCGGCCGAAGAGGCCTTTCAGTATATGACAGAACACAATGAACAGTATTCCAGCGACGGAACGTGGAATTTTCTGGACTGGTACTGTGCCCTGGCGGCGGCAGAAGAACTGTATGAGGCCACAAAATCACAGGATTACTTAGAGGCATGCAGGAGGTTTTTCGGAGAACTGGAGCGCAGTGCGATTGCCATGGAAGACGGAATCTGGTTTCTGTCCAGGCAGGGAGAACTGTATTTTCATCCTTCTGACGAGGGATTCCCTCTGATTACAATAATGAAATACGGAAGCCTGGAACCGGATGAAATGCGGCGGACACGGGCGATGGAACTGGTGGCTCAGGCGTTTGTCCACGTCCTTTCCATCAGCAGAAAACCGTTTGGTTACGCAGCATTTACGCAGAAAACGGGTGAGGAGGAAAGGAACCGGTACTTCTTTCCCCATGACACGAAGGCGGCGCCCTGGTGGCAGGGAGAGAATGCGAGGATCGCGTCTCTGGCCGCGGCGGCACTCCGCTTTTCCTGTCAGAAGGAAGCGGCGGAGATGGCCGGGGACCTTCGTAAGTTTGCCGGGCACCAGCTGGACTGGATCATGGGATGCAATCCCTTCGACAGCTGCATGATCGACGGCTTCGGAAGAAATAACATCCAGTATTTCTTCCGGAACCAGTATGATTTTATGAACAGTCCGGGGGGAATCTGCAACGGAATCACGTCGCGGGAAGCGGATGATAAGGGGCTGGAATTTATGATGGCTCCCACAGAGGAATGTGATGACAACTGGAGATGGGCGGAGCAGTGGCTTCCCCATGCCTGCTGGTATTTAAATGCCATGGGCTGGAAACTGAAACGGGTGAAATGATATGGCTTCCAAATATATTGAACGCAAACGAATTTTAGTGAAAATGGAGAATATCGAGCGGTATCCTCTTTCTATCGTTCACGCCCCCATGGGATATGGAAAGACTGTGGCGGTGCGGGAATATTTAAAGACGACAGAGGCGGACTGGGTCTGGGTCTCCCTGGCGGGCTCAGAGGGGGAAGCGGACTACTTGTGGGCGCGGCTGTGTGACGCGTTAAACGGGGTGAATGAGGAGCTGGCGGCGCGTTTTTCGGCCATCGGTTTTCCCTACGACTGTTTTAAGACCGACGCGCTCTTAGATGTTCTCATGGACTATGACTATAAAAACCATCTGATTCTCGTATTTGACGATTTTCATACGATTGAGGAAAATAATGTGTTTGAGCTGATGAAGGCGATTGTGCGGGAACGGCTTACCGGCCTTCATATTGTGCTCATCACCAGGGAACTGGCAAAACTGGACGCGGCGGATTTATATCAGAAACAGCTGTGTTTTACCATCACGGAGAAATCCTTAAAATTTAACCGGGAAGAGGTATTCCGGTACCTGGATTTTATGGAATGCGGGATGAGTGAGGAAGAGCGGGAGCGGGTCTTTCAGATTACCGACGGCTGGGAATCCATGCTCTATATCACTGCTAAGGGGATTAAGCAGGGACTTCCCGTGGGTAAGAGCGCGACTGCCGACGACATCATCGAACAGAATTTCTACCATGGCTTAAGTCAGGCGGAAAAGGAGGTCCTGTGGCGGCTGTCGGTCCTGTCATCCTTTACGAAGCGCATGGCGGCCGCGGTGCTGGACGATTCGGAGCTTTACGACGCCTTTGAAACGCTTATCAGCAGAAGTGTATTTTTTGTCTTTCACGAATCCGGTCACACGTACCGGCTGAGAAATATACTGAAGGACTACATCTATGAGCGGGCCCTGATTGACCGGGTGGATTTTACGGAGGTTTACAGAAAGAGCGGCCGGTGGCTGCTGGCAGACGGCCAGTACTCCAAAGCCTTCGAATGCCTGTACCGGGCGGGAGAGCTGGAAGAGATTCTGTCCATTTTAAATAAGGATACCCAGAATGACAAGGGGATCTGGGGCAGCGGGAATATCCGTCAGGTGTTTGAAAAGGCCGGAAAGGATCTGTGTTACCGGTACCCGTTCGCCTATTTAAAATACTTACTGGCCTGCGCCATGGACGGGGAACGCAATTACATTCCACGGGTTAAGCTCTGCCTCGACCGCCTGGAGGAATACTGCCGCGGTTCGGAGTATGAGGGAGAGATGCGGGAACTGATCCTGGGCGAAATTTCCATGGTGCGGAGCCGGATTTCCTTTAACGATATTGCGGTTATGGCGGAATATGCAGGAAAGAGCGCGGAATTCTTCGGCGGAGGCTGTTCCTGCATCGTGACCAGGGAGACGGAATTTACCTATGGGCTTCCCTGTATGCTGATGGGATTCGTGAAGGAGCCGGGAAGTATGGCGGAGGTGCGGGACGCCTTTGCAGCGGAGGGGATGAGCTTTGCGGAAGCCACCGACGGATGCGGAATCGGATGTGATTCCCTGGCAGCGTCCGAGGCGGCGCTGGAGACGGGCGCCTGGGAGCAGGCGGAGCTTCACGCTTATAAGGCGTATTTTAAGGCGAAGGCGGCGGAGCAGCTGAGCATCATGATTTCTTCCAAACTGGTGCTGGACCGCCTGAATCTGATTCAGGGGAGCAGCAGGGACCGCATTCTGTCGAACAGCACATTGAAGGACGAGGTGATTGCGGCCAATAATCCGGTTTTAAACACCACCTTTGATTTATGCGGCGCCTATCTAAACGGATGCCTGGGACGGCTGGACAGCATTCCCGAATGGATCAGAAAAGGGGAGATCGGAAAGGGAAAGTTCTTTTTTCAGGGAACCGGTTTTTTCTATGTGGTTTATGGAAAATGCCTCCTGTTAGGAAAAAAATACATTGAACTGGATTCCCTCTGTGAGTCCTTTGCCACCTTCTTAAAGCCGTTCCAGTACCATCTGGTCCGGATTTACTTCCTGATCTATGAGTCTGTGGCCAAGAGCTATCTGGAGAGCCGTCCGAGAGGCGAGGAGATCTTAAAAGAAGCGCTTGCACTGGCGGAGAAAGACCATCTCATCATGCCCTTTGCAGAGAACACGAGCCATGTCAGGCTGATGCTGGAGGCGCTGCTAAAACGGGAGGAGAGTCCCTATATCCGGGAGGTTTTAGAGGCGTGCAGACGGTACAGCAGCCAGTTAAAGCTTTTTCACGCCTGTGAGGTATCTTTGACGGACCGGGAGCTGGAGATTTTAAAGCTTTTGGATGAGGGCTATACCCATGAGGAGATTGCCGGCGAGATCTATATTTCCATCGCCACGGTGCGGTACCACGTGAAAAACATCTACCAGAAGCTGGATGTGAACAACAAAATACTGGCGTTAAGAAAAGCGAAAGATCTGAATTTCATATAACTATTAGGTCGAATGTATCCCGCGAGGCGTTTTTTGTGAGTGAAGCGAAGCGGAAGTCACAGAAAACCCGAGGACTGCAGCGCCAAGTCAGGCTTTTTCTGACTTGTGTGCATGCTTGTGACGATGAGGGAGGCACGACTGAATCGTTACAATCTTATTTAATAAAGGAGAAACCCATTATGGAGAGCAATGCGCATATTGTAGAATACTGGAAGACACAGCCGGAGGTTCTGGAGGCGTGTTTAAAGAACAGCCTGCCGCTTACGGAGAATTTTGTAAAGCTGTATCAGGAAGTCAGACCGACCCATTTATACCTGGTGGGAAGCGGCACTTCCTTAAATGCGGAGGAAACGGCGGTCTCCTTTATGAAAGAGATGCTGGATATCGATGTGATTTCCATGCCGTCATCCTACGTACATGATATCCGTGGAGACCGGCCGATGTTTGTGTTTCTGTCTCAGGGAGGTTCCTCTACCAACACCTTAAAGGCAATGGAGGAGACGGCAGCGTATCCGTTTATCACGGTTACGGGGGAGGAGACGTGTGAGATTGCGTCCCGAAGTTCCTGCCATATGGTCATCGGATGCGGGGAAGAGCCGGTGGGACCGAAGACCGTGGGCTATACGGCATCGGTTATGATCCTTTATTTAATGGCCATGGAGGCCGGGAGGGCCGTCGGAGCCATCGGAGAGGAGAAGTACGCTTACGTACGCACGGTTCTCGAAACAGGGATCGCCCATATGCGGTACAATATGGAAGCCATTGCCGGATGGACGGCTGATCATAAGGAGAAGCTTCAGTCGATTGAAAAGTATATCTTTATCGGCCATGGGACGGGAGCCGCGGCATTGAAGGAAGGCAGCTTAAAGGTTCTGGAAACCATTAAATATCCGGCTTTCAGCTACGAGTTTGAAGAGTATTTACATGGTCCCATCCTTGCGGTGGACGCCTGTACGGGGGCATTTCTCTTCCTGTCAGGAAAGCCGGAGGAGCGGGAACGGTTCAGGCAGCTGGCGGAGTGTCAGAGTAAGTACTCCCAATACACCTTCCTGATTACCGATGAGGAAGGGGAGACGGACGGGAATGCGTTAAGGATCAGAAAGACGGGAGCCATGTACACGGAAGTCTTTGAGATTGTAGTGATTCCCCAGTACCTTGCCGCTGTGGTCCAGGGATACTTAGGCATCGCGGACGGTTCGCCCCTGTACGACGAGTATACAGCGCTCTGTCCAACAAAATTCAGGAATGGTAAATAGGGTGACAATATGGATTACGTATTAGGAATTGACTCTGGGGGAACAAAATTTCTCGTAAAAGCGGTGGGAATGGATGGAAGGGAGCTGGCGGAGTATGAAGGGCATCCGGCCGGGCTGTACCGTTTTTCCAGAAATGAGGCGGTACGCACCATACAGGACAATTTAGAGATGTGCATCGGGCAGGCGGGGCTCACCAAAGCGGACTGCCGGGCGATTGTCTGCGGCACTACCGGCATCGACAGCGAAGAGGACCGCCAGGAGGTGGAGGAGATCTACCGGCTGCTTCCGGGATTTTCCTGCCCCGCCCTGTGTGTGAATGATGCCGAGGTGGCTCTCTATGCCGTGACCGGAGGGACCGGCGTCGTTGTGATCTCAGGGACCGGCTCCATCGCGTTCGGACGGAACAGCAGCGGCAGGACCGGGCGCTGCGGGGGCTGGCCTCCCTGTATCTTCGGGGATGAGGGCTCCGGCGCATGGCTGAACTTAAAGGCCCTGGAGTATATGAGCCATGTTCTGGACGGAAGAAAAGAGAGAACCCTGCTTTACGATCTGCTGAACCAGGAATTGGGAATCGGGGGAGCAAAGGATCTGATCCGTATCTGCCAGAGAATCGAACGGGAGAACGCCGGCTTCCTGAAGCTGGGGCCGGTCGTCATGAAGGCGCTGCGGGAGGGCGATGAGAATGCTGTGGAAATCACCCGCCTGGAGGCAGAGCTGACCTTTGAACTGGCGGATTCGGTGGTGCAGAAGCTGGAAATCTGGCAGGAGCCGGAATTTACAGTCGGCGCCTGGGGCAGCGCTATTGTGAAAAATCCGTATCATTTTGAACTCTTTAAGGAACAGTTTCTGGCGAAATATCCCAACGTGACGGTGACTGTGGCCGGCAGGGATGCAGCGTACGGAGCATGCAGGATTGCGCTTGATGTTCTGGGGGCTAAAACCGGAATCTACCGGTTTTAGGAGTCAGTCAGGTAGGAGAATCCAGGAACTGTTACTGAACGGCGGATGAAATTCATGAAACACCTTGACAATCACCGGAAAAATCGTTATGCTTAAAAAGATTATAGATATATATAACGAGTATAATGACTTGGACAGGTAAGGAGGTGTGGCAATCATGAACGACAGTAAGGTTACGCCGCTGTACCAGCAGGTGAAAGAAGATATAAAGAATGCGATTGAGCAGGGACGATACAAGGCAAAGGAGAAAATTCCATCGGAGCCTGAATTGAGCGCAGAGTATTCGGTAAGCCGCATTACGCTTCGCCGGGCGGTGGAGGAACTCTGTAATGAAGGATACTTAATCAAGCGCCAGGGTCAGGGAACCTTTGTCAGTACTCCGCGTATCCATCGCAAGATGGCGGGCGGAAACCGCATGGAGAGTTTTACGAACACCTGCAGGAATTACGGGATGAAAGCGGGGGCCAGGCTTTTAAGCCGGCAGATTGTACCTGCGCGTCAGGAGGAACAGGAGTTTTTTGGTCTTGGACCAGATGACCTTTTAGTATACGTTGAGCGGCTCCGGACGGCGGACGGACTCCCTATTTTTCTGGAAAACCAGTTTTTTCCGTATCAGAAGTTTAAAGGTCTGATGGAGGAGAATTTAAACGATGTGTCACTGTTTGAGGTGATTGAGAGGATTTCAGGAAGGAAGCCAGTGGAAACAACGAGAAGGACACTGGAGATCACGCGGGCATCTGTGGAGCAGGCGCAGAAGCTTGGAATCCCTCTGGGGGAACCTCTGATGTTTTTAAACAGTTATTTCATTGATCAGGAAGGAAAATCATTATGCATCGGGCGCCAGTATTATATTGGAAGCCGTTATATGTTCGACTTATAAATAGTAGCATAAGGTTCGCCGGTTCAGTCAGCCGGCGGTTAAAAGTGCCGCAGGACAGCCAGTTTTGGCTGTTCTGCGGCATTTTTGCTGAAGAAAAAGATTCCCGTGCAGGGAGTTAAAAGGTTCCTGCGGAGTACACATGGACCGGTAAGCGGATGCTGCGTTTAGAAATACGACGTGACGGAAAATTAAAAAATGCATCTGTCCCCCTGATTTGTCAGCTTCGTGTCAGGGTATAGGTGTATGATAATATAAAATTCACATTTGATAAAAAGGGGCGGTGTTTACGAGTACGATTGGTTATGTAAATATTTCTCTTGAAATTTGGGGGGCAATTCTCTCTTTGGTGTTTATACCCAGTCTCTATATGGGGGGAAATGGTAAGGACAAAACGGGACGGGTGTTTATCGGAATTCTTTTATGCAATGCGCTGCTGCTGATCAGCGATGCGTCGGCGTGGCTTTTTAAAGGTCATGGATCGCTTCTGTGCTACTGGGGAGTGCGTATTGCCAATTTTTTAGTTTACATACTTGGGTATCTTTTGATGGCGCTGTTTACGGAATATCTGACCGGTTACCTCTCAAAAAGAATACAGGTTTCCCGCCGTGCCGCCAGGTTTGTGTGGGGGATCTGTATGATCGGAATTGCCTCCACGATATTGTCTCAATGGAATCATATGTATTATGGATTTGTGGGCTGTAATGTCTATAGCCGCGGAGACTGGTTCTGGCTGTCGCAGCTTTGGGGGCTTGTGGGAATAGCAGTGGATATCGGACTGCTTTTCGTTTACAGGCAGGGACTTGGAAAGAATGAGGTGTGGGTTCTGCTATCCTATATTATCCTGCCGCTCCTTGCCATGACGGTTCAGATTTTCATTTACGGCATCGCGTGGCTGTATCTTGCCACCACGATTTCCATCATCTTTGTTTATGAAACCCTGCAGGCCAATCAGGCCCAGAAACAGAGATGGAAGGAAATGGAACTGGAACAGTCGAGAACGGCGATTATCTTAAGCCAGGTGCAGCCACATTTCCTTTATAACGTTCTGCTTGGCATTAAACAGCTTTGCGACAGCAATCCGAAAAAAGCATCGGAAGCTCTGGAGCATCTGGCTTTTTATATGCGCAGAAACTTAAATTCACTCACCCGGAAACAGCTGATCCCATTCGACGAAGAGATGTGCCATGTGAACGATTATCTGTATCTGGAAAAAATGAGGTTTGAAGAAAAACTTACGGTTGTCCTGGATTTGGAATATACAGACTTTTTTCTGCCGGCTATGACAGTCCAGCCGATTGCAGAAAATGCAGTGCGCTGGGGAATCACGAAAAAGAAAGGCGGCGGCACGCTTACAATAAAAAGTCAGTTAACAGGGGAGGAGGTCATGATTTCGGTCATGGATGACGGCGCAGGCTTTGACCCCAATGAGATTAGGAATGACGGAAAGACTCATGTTGGAATTGAAAATGTACGCCAGCGGCTCATGCTGCAGTGCGGCGGAACGCTCTCGATCAGCAGTAAAAAGGGCAGCGGCACTACCGTAACGATTCGTTTGCCGCAGAAAGGGAGAAATAAGTGAATATTATTGTAGCGGACGATGAGAGGTTATCCGTGGAGTATATGCTGCCGCTTCTGCGCAGACTGGAGCCGGAGGCTGAAATTACCGGATTTACCGAGGCAGAGGACGTATTTGAATATATGGAAAGAAACCGGGTTGATATCGCTTTTCTGGATATCGAAATGGGGGAGTACAGCGGGATAGAGCTGGCTAAAAGGTGTATTGCTCTTGCGCCGTGCGTAAACATTATTTTTGTGACGGGACATTCGGAATACACGCTTGACGCGTTTCAGCTTCATGTCAGCGGATATCTCTTAAAACCTGTGCGGTCAGAGGATCTGCAGGCAGAACTTGAACATCTGCGTCACGTGATCCCGCGGCATCACATCCGGGTGCAGACGTTTGGATTTTTCGAGGTATTTGTGGATTCTGTGCCGCTTAAATTTACCAGGACAAAGTGTAAGGAATGCCTGGCCTATCTGATTGACCGCCGCGGTGCGCGGGTCACGTATGCGGATCTGGCAGTCATTTTGTGGGAAGCCCGCACGTACGATCCGTCTGTACAGGCCAATACCCAGAAAGTTGTTTCGGACCTGATTAAGACACTGCGGGAAGCAAATTTAGAGGAGCTTGTCATCAAAAGCAGACAGGACATCGCTATCAACAGGTCACTTGTGGACTGTGACTATTATGCGGTGCTGGATGGGGATACATCCCGGCTTGATGCTTTTATGGGAGAGTACATGTCTAAATACAGCTGGGCTGAATATACGGTGGGCGAACTTGTCAAATTAAAAGAAAAGGTTCTGGGGGCAGACCGGGGATAAATGGATACCAGATCAGGGAGAGGTCAAATATGAAATCAATACAGACAAAATTTATCATATTAATTTTAAGCTGTGTATTTGTCTGTTCTGCCGTGATAGGCGGAGCCGGCATCATCAGTGCAGAACGGGTGGTAGATGAGGATTCCGCCCAAATGATGAACTACCGGTGCAGCCAGCTGGCGTGCGAAGTGGACGCCATGCTCTCCCGGATTGAACAGTCGGTTAAAACCCTGGCTGTCTATACGGATGAAAACTTAGAGAGTGTGGAACTTTTAAAAAGTGACGGCACACGAAAGGCATTTACGGAACAGATAGAGTCTGTCGCCGTCAATGCGGCAAACAACACAGAAGGAGCGGTGGCGGTATATGTCCGCTATAATCCTGATTTTACTCCGCCGACCTCAGGGGTGTTCTGGAGTAAAACCAATTTAAACGGAACCTTTCAGAAGCTGGTTCCCACCGATTTCTCCAGATACAGCCCTACCGACGTCGAGCACGTAGGCTGGTACTATATCCCGGTTAAAAACGGCAGGGCCATCTGGCTGAGCCCCTATACGAATGAAAACATCAACATACAGATGATTTCCTATGTCATTCCCATTTATAAAAACAATGAAACCGTTGGCGTGGTAGGGATGGACATTGATTTCAGCGTCATCAAGGACATGATTAACAGCCTTCGGATTTATGAGAGCGGCAATGCATTTTTAACCGATGATAAGGGAAATGTCATGTACCATAATGTTTATCCTTTCGGGGTTCCGATGGGGAGTGTGGACAAGAGTCTGATACCGTTGGTAGCGGAACTGGAAAATGGTACGAGCGGGAGCAGCCTGTTTTCTTACGTCAATGAAAATGTGGAGAGAAAGCTGGCATTTCGCACTCTGCGCAACGGAATGCGGCTGGCCGTGACGGCTCCGCTGTCGGAAATTGACAAAAATAAAAATATGCTGCTGATGCAGATTGTGGCAGCGCTGTTGGTGATCGCCCCGCTTTCCGTATTGGTGACGGTGCTGATTACCAGGCGCATGATACGGCCGCTTAAGGAACTGAATGAGGCGGCGAAGCAGATCGCCAAAGGGGATTTAAGCATTTCCCTGACTCAGCAGACCAAAGATGAGGTTGGCACTCTGGCGGACAGTTTCCAGCAGACCGTCAATCACCTGCAAAAATATATTAATTACATAAACAGCCTGGCCTACCGGGATGCGCTGACGGGCGTAAAGAATAAGACTGCCTACCAGGAGGCGGAACGGCGCCTGGAGGAACAGATGCGGAATGGACGGCCGGAATTTGCGGTTATAGTACTGGATATCAACAACCTGAAAAAAATCAATGATCATTACGGACATGATTTTGGAGATATGTTCATTGTGGATGCCTGCAGGCTGATCTGTAAGAGCTTCCCGCACAGCCCGGTTTACCGGATTGGCGGGGATGAATTTGTAGTAATCCTGGAAGGCGCTGATTATGCTAATTGTACGCATTTGCTGGAAAGCTTCCACGATGCAATTGAGGAGTACAATCGAAGTGACCAGCAGGATAAGCACTTATCGATTGCAAGGGGAATCGCTGTATATAACAGCGTAACCGATCTTGTCTTTTCCAATGTTTTTAAACGGGCCGATGATGCCATGTATCACAATAAGGCGGATATGAAACGGAAACGTGTTGCGGCGGAAGCAGAAGAAAATGGCGAAATAACGACAGAGAAGAACTGGCAGAAAGAAGGCCGGGAGCGCCGGATAACGATATCAGATCAATAGAAAGAAGAATTCTCAGCAAGACCAGAGCAGGTGAATTACCGGATCAGCGGAGTGGAGTGCGGCGCTCACAAGCCGGACTGAGGATATACGCTCTGAAGCCGCGCCACGGTGAACCGATTGATCAGAGCGTCTGTATCCGGGGGGGCCGGTTTGTATTAAGAGGGGAGAATTTGGCTTGTAGGTTTATCCGTGGTGTTCTATAATGTTAGAGGATGCAGAGCGTAAGACAGAGAGCTGCAGATATGAGGAGGTACACCATGGATTGGAATACACTGCTGTGTGAGGACAGAATCAGAAGTCTGGTGAAGAGACCGTCGGGAATGGATTTAAGGACAGAGTTTGAAAAGGATTACCACCGTATTATTGGAAGCGCATCGTTTCGGCGCCTGCAGGATAAGACTCAGGTATTTCCGCTGGACCGCAGCGATTTTATCAGGACGAGACTGACACATTCGCTGGAGGTTTCATCATTTGCCAAGTCGCTGGGCCAGAACATTTCTGCCAGTATCCGGACTGTGATTCAGGACGAGTCGTTTCTGCCGGAGCATGCACTGGCCGTATGTGATATTTTACAGTGTGCCGGGCTGATTCATGATATTGGAAATCCACCGTTCGGCCACTTTGGAGAGACCGCCATTCAGGACTGGTTTAAGAGAAGACTTCCGGAGCTTCGTTATCAGAAGAGCGGAGAGAGGGAGGCGCGGCCGCTGACTGAGGTACTGAACCGCCAGATGGTGGAAGATTTCTATCATTTTGAGGGAAACACCCAGGCGCTCCGGGTGGTGACAAAGCTGCATTTCCTGGTGGATGAGCACGGCATGAATTTGACGAAGGCGCTCCTTGCCTCCATCATTAAGTACCCGGGATCATCTCTTGAGGTGGATAAACACAGTGGGGATATTAAGACGAAGAAGATGGGGTATTTCTATGCTGACCGGGAGGCATTTGACGATATTCAGGCTTCCTGCGGGACGAATGGAGCCAGACATCCGCTGGCCTTTATTCTGGAGGCGGCTGATGATATCGCCTATGCCACTGCGGATATCGAGGATGCAGTAAAGAAGAACTGCCTGACCTTTGAACAGTTGGTCCGGGAACTGACGGAGTATAAGAAAGAGCGTCAGAACGACCGGTACCGCGACATGGTGTCCTGGCTGACAGACAAATACAACCGGGCCGTCAGTAAGGGGTACAGCCGCCCCGATTTATACGCGGTCCAGAACTGGGTGGTCACCATGCAGGGCCAGATGATTGGAGGAGCTACGGAGGGCTTTACGAATCATTACAGGGAAATTATGGAGGGAACGTATAAGAAGGAGCTGACTTCAGGGACAGACGCCGAGCTTCTCATGGAGGCGCTGGGAGACATCGCCTACCGCTATGCGTTTGTGTCCAAACCCATTCTGAAGCTGGAAATCGCAGCGGAGACTATTTTCAATTTCCTCCTGGATAAGTTTGTGGACGCGGTGATTTACTTTGATACTGGGAAAAAGCAGAGCGCGGTACAGGAAAAACTGGTCTCGCTTATCTCTGATAATTACAAGAAGCTGTATTTTATCTGTTCGGATGGGAAGAGCGAGGAGGAAAAGCTGTATTTAAGACTTTTGCTGGTTACCGATTATGTGTGCGGGATGACGGACAGTTATGCGAAGGATTTGTATCAGGAGTTGAATGGGATTGCGTGAAAAGGCACGGTTTTCCAAAGGGGGTTGAAACGTGTCCGCCGCCTGAGGATTGAAAGCGGTGGACACGTTTCAATTTGAGTCATAACCGGCCTTACAGAATTGAAGTTATGCCTTTACAGGAATTTCCTGAAGAACCGGCACTCCTCCGTGTTGCATAGCTGCGCTTCCTCCGTGCGGATATTCAAATGGAATACATGACCGATTTCTTTTTTCTCTGGAGCACCGTATAAATGGTACTCGCAGGGGACTCCTTTGGAGCGCAGCAGTTGATAAAATGGTTCTGCCCACTGTTTCAGAAAATCATAGTGCGAGGTCATGATAAATGCAGGAGGAAATCTGTCTGTAAAAGCCTGAATGGTATCGGCTGTATGGAAGGCGTTCTGTTCTTCCTCAGGAAGATACTGTTTGATTGGCGCATTTTTCGTCTCGTTTACATATTTTCTGACGTCGTACACGCCGCAGTTAAGCGCGGCAGCCCGGACACGGAGCTTTCGCGGGAGAGAAAATCCGAATAATTCTGCATAGGCTTCATTTGTCAGAATGGCCAGGTACTGGCTTGCAATCTGGGCACCGGCGGAATCTCCGACTATAAATACACGCTGTAAATCTATTCGATACTGTTCAGCCTGCCGCTCCATCCATAAGAATACGGAGTTTACATCCTCCAAAGCGGCCGGATAGAGGTGCTCCGGCGCCAGCCGGTAGGAAAAATTAACTACGGTAAATCCCATCTGCGCCAGGTGCATGGTGTAATACTGGTAGACATCCTTATCCCCGTAAACCCAGCCGCCTCCATGTACGCTGACAATGACAGGAAGATTTTCGGAAGTTCCCTTTTTATAATAGACATCAAGTTTATTCCATACAAAATCACTGCCGTAGGAAATATCGTTAAACCGCAGGATATCTGAGGGTGTTGTAAGCCCTTCATCTCTTTTTCTGTCCATTTCTCCAAACTGGACTCTGATTTCTTCTGCCATTCCATTCATGTCTCAAGTTCCTTTCATTGATCTGTATTAAAATTCAAACCGTTTCCTGTTTTAAAGTTCATCAAGCTTCAAAGTTCATCAAGTTCCTGAGTTCATTGTAATTCAGATCTCATTCTTTTTCCGAACTCTGAGTTATCCGGTAATTCCAGTGCAAACCGTTTTTCCAGCCAGCACCCGGCAAGTTCTACCCATTTTGCTGCATCGGCAGAGAGCTTCCTTTTTGATAATGCTGAGGCCTGAGTGGAAACGCTCAGACCGTGAGAACCTTTTTCAAAAATATGGATTTCAAAAGGTACTTTGTGGTCTGCCAGTGCATGAGCCATCCGGAGACTGTGCTGAACAGGGACCAGTTTATCCTCTGAGGTTGCCCAGATGAAGGCGGGAGGTGTATGTTCCGTAACAAGCCGGGCAGGACTTAAGGCTCGTAAAACCTCCTCCTCCGGCTGCGGGCTGCCGGATAAAACGGTTCTGGCGGCATAGAAAATCCTGGCCCAGGCTGACCGTTCCAAACATTCATTCCGGTAAAGATAGTCGCTTAACGTATACCCTAAGATCAGGGCGGCCGGACAAAGCTTTTCTTTTTCCGCATTCAGATATTCGGTGATCAGAGGCTTATCCCAGTATACACCGTACATGGCGGCATTGTGCGCGCCGGCGGAAAATCCGCAGACGGCGATGCGGCTTGTATCCACAAACCATTCTTTGGCGTGTTCACGGATAGAGAGCATAGCCATCCCGATTTCACGGACCGGGCCGGGGTGCCGGCAGTTCTCTTTTGGAAGCAGCGGAGCGGATAAGTCCGGATAAGCCATGTCCCCTTCCCCATAAGTGGAGTACCGCAGAACAAAAGCGTGATATCCCATTGCTGTAAACTGGAGGGCGACAGGCTCAGCCTCCCTGTCAGTGCAGTTCATATATCCGCCTCCGGGACAGATCAGGACGGCGGGACGCGGTCCCTGCTGATTCATTTCCCCTTTTTCTGCGATAACATAGGCTGTAAGGGTTACATCAGTTCTGTCTTCGTATAACGGAATTACTTTTGTGACCATATGATTTCTCCTCTATTCTTCAGCTTTTAATTTTTCCAGTTGTTTTTCCACGTCCAGAAAGACAGCCGATCCCATTAAAATTGCCGCACAGATCAGCGGAACGATGCTGTAACAGGCTCGTTCTGCAAAGAGAGCGCCGGCGCTCTGCGCCATGCCGCTGTTTGCCGCTTCCGCGCTGTAATTTCCGATTGCCAGTATCCAGCCTAAGGAAGCAGACCCCAGTCCGACTCCAACCTTTACTCCAAAGCCGGTCAGACTGTGTGTCAGCCCGGTTACGGTTACATGATTTTTGATGTTAATGTAATCAGCGACATCGGAAGTCGTTGCAAACAGCAGGGAAGTACTTAAACCGACGCCGATTCCCTTACAGATCATTCCTGCAAATATGACAGGCAGTTGATACGGAAACAGACTGATTACAGTATATCCGAACATCAGGAATCCGGCTCCCATCATTAACGTATTTCTCTTTCCATACCTTTTGGCTGCCTTCGGAACGATTCCAAGAGCCAGGATAATGAGGGAGGGAAGTGTACCCGCCATGGACAGCGGTGCCATTAAACTCATATCCTGCAGGACGTCCCTCACAAAATAGACGCTGGCGCCGCCGCTTCCTGTGAGCATAAACCATGTAAAGACAAATGCAATCAGTGTTAAAAATGTGTATTTGCTGCTGAATAAGAGCTTTACATCCTGAATCAGAGAGGAACTGTTCTTATTCTCCATTTCGGCCTTGGTTGTAATTTTATATTCTTTACAGGTAAGCCCGGTAATTAAAATGCAGATCAGAGCGATTACGCCATATATGATTGACATTGCCGTGAACCCCTTCTGCCCGCCGCCGAATCTTGCCATCAAAGCAACGCTGTAGCTCTGCGCCAGCAGCATTGCCAGGGAAGAGCAGAATGATCTTGCGCTTGTGAAGCCTGTCCGCTCCTCAGGATTCGGACATATCAGTGTGACCAGCGTGCTGTAGGCCCCGTTTACTGCAGTGAAGCATATGACACTGTAGAAAATGTAAGTAACCACAACATATATTTTTGTTGCTGTGTCACTGAGGACAGAGGGCACGTTCAGCATCAAAATAAAAGACAGGATTAATGGAAATGCGGAGAACAAAACCCATGGTCTTGCTTTCCCGTATTTTGTATACGTCTTGTCAATGATGATTCCCATGATGATATCAGAAATTCCATCCAGAAGCCTCGTAAACAGCATCATGGTTCCGATAAAAGCAGCGCTTAAAAGTACGCTGTCGGTGTAATACATGGTCACAAAAGCGCCTGCCGCGGCACTTACCAGATTGCCACCTAAATCTCCGATGCCATAGCCTATTTTCTTCCCCCATGCCAAAATTGTTCTTTTTCTCCATACTACTTTGCCTCCATTGTACATGTTCCCCTGTTACCGTTTTCATCATAGACGGCCACGGTAATGATTCCAGGTCTGTGTGCTTTGATGATCAGGAGCGCTTCCCCTAAAAAAGCATGGCAGCTGTGGGCTCCGATCTGATCTTCTGTGCAGGGGCTTCCGCTCCCAATTGCGATTAATTCTGCATGATCCGAAAGCTCTGCGGTTAACAGCCGTTCATCCTCCGGATATGCCGTTCCATTTTCATCCTGAATCCGGATCTGGATATAGCCTGGATCACATCCATTGGCCAGAATCTCCGGGACTTCGGGCTTTAAATCAATGACAGCTTCCTTTCCCACAGTCCGCAGTACTGCACGGCTGATTTCTTTTCCGTTCCGGTATGATACGGCTTCCAAAATTCCGGGAGTATAAGGAATATCTATGGCGGCGGTCAGCTTTTCATAGTTTATAACTCCCATAACCTTCCCGTTTAACCGGAATTCTGCCTCTGTCCCTGGTCCGTATGCCAGCACAGAGACCATACGCCCTGTGTATTCCTCTCCAAATGACCAGTCCGCATGGACGTCCGGCCAGTGCCAGCCGGTTCCGTAGTACTCGTCCCCGTAGTGATTCGGATGTGTGGTAAAGAGATAAGTCTCATTTGTATGGCCCCACATCAGTTCACGGTAATAGGACTGGGGCCGACGGCTGCCGGTCATCATAATGTCTGACTGCCAGGAGGTTCTCCAGGGATACGGCCCCATGAAGGAAAAGGTTTCATTTTCTTTTTTCCAGTATACTCTCCCGACACCGGCTTCCCCCAGATAGTCAATGGCAGCCCAGATAAAATCTCCGATGACCCATGGACAGGCTTTCGTCTTTTTCCAGTAATCCCAGGTGGTGAAGGAATGGCTTTCTGTTCCTGCCATGACCCGTTCCGGGAAGCTTTCGTGATCTTTTTCGTATCTGCCCGGGAGATAATTATATCCCGTTATATCGAGGGGGGCAGCGTATTCCCGCGTTTTTTCTCCCCAGATATCGCGTGCATCTGTTTTTACGTTTGCATCAAAGTTTGTTCCAGGTTCCCTGCCCGGCTCAAAAATATTACAGATTGCCGCCATGACTGGTCTTGTGGAATCTAAGGATTTCACTTTACTGCTTAATCGCCGCGACCATTTGGCTCCGTCATTTCTGCCATCCCGCTCCCCGATTTCATTGCCGGTGGAATAGAGGATTACGCAGGGATGGTTTCTGTCACGTTTTACCATCCATTCCATATCTCTTTCCCACCAGTCCTCAAAGTACAGGTGATAATCCATCGGCCGTTTCCCCATGCGCCAAACGTCAAAACACTCGTCTAACAGCAGCATTCCCAGCCGGTCACACGCTTCCAGCATGGCAAGCGACGGAGGATGGTGGCTGATCCGCACCGCGTTGTATCCCGCCTCCCGGAGAAGACGGATTTTCCGTTCCTCAGCCCGAGGATATGCGCATGCACCCAGCAGTCCGTTATCGTGGTGAATACAACCGCCTTTTAACTTTATGGCTTTTCCGTTCAGTCGGAATCCCTGTTCTGTATCCACAGAGATTGTCCGGATTCCAAAGCTCTGTTTTTCCGTATCCAGCGTGTGCCCGGCGCTGTCCATGACGGTAATGCGGCAGGTATACAGATAGGGGTCATGAATATCCCATCTGTGCGGGCTGGATATTTCAGCCTCAATTTTGCATACGGCCTTTCCCAGCGCGGGGACAACGGCCGTGACCGATCGGGCAGCTTTAATCCGGCTGTCTTCTTCCGACCAGCCATTTCCAAGCTGTTTCTTCCCGGGCAAAGGCTGATTTTCAACACTCCCTCCCTGTTCGTCCAATACTTCGCACAGAACGACAAGCTCTCGTTCCTCTGTTTCTCTGCTGGTGACGGTAACGTCAAAATGAATAACGGTTTTTCCATCCCCCTCTTCCGTGACGGAGATAAAGGTATCCCAGGGCTTTAAATAAATACTTCCCCCAATCCAGAGCGCAGCCCCTCTGTAAAGTCCTCCCCCGGTATACCAGCGCGAAGAAGGCTGCCGGCTCTGCGTAATAATCTTCAGCTCATTTTTGCTGCCATCAAAATTCAAAGCGGGAGTTAAGTCCACTTGATAGGGGGTATATCCATAGGGATGCATTCCGAGGAGTTCCCCGTTTAATATTACTTCCGTATTCATGTAGGCGCCATCCAAATCCAGAATGACCGTCTTATTTTTCAAACTTTCCGGAAAGGCAAGTTCCTTTTTGTATACACCCTGGCCTTCCCCAAAATAACCGTTCAGTGCGCCGCCGGCTGCATCTGCGGACCGTGGTTTGGTGATGATAAAATCATGGGGCAGATGAATCTGCTTTGGGACCGGTTTTTCGTAAACAAAGCTCAGGCTTTCATTGCTTTCATAAAAACTCCAGTCCCTGTTGCATTCGAATCGTTCCAATATGTTTCCTCCTTTCTTCCGTTGATTTAAAGATACAGTAACGCCCAAAAACGCATTTGGCTCATTTTCTCCGCTTATCCGCGATGTGTTTCTGTATTGTATTTACTGTGCCTTTATCATATAATAGAAGCAGATTAATAACCAGATTTAAAATCTGCTACATCCTGAAAAACAAGGCCCAAAACCGACATTTTACGGAGGTGCCTCCTATGAGCATAAAAAAGAATTCTAAGATGAAAAATCAGAAACACGTGTCTCCGATTGACTTTTATTCCCCCTCGCAGATGAGTATACCGATGTCTTTTACGATGTGCTATAAGATAAACTACGACGCTGCCCACACGCTTTACCATGTGATATCGCCGGGAAATATTGACAGCCATATCAGTTCAGACGCGAAAACACCGCATCAGCATGATCATTTCGAACTCTTATATGTGCTGAAAGGGGAACTGGTCAACACCATCGAACAGACCTCCTATCATTATAAAGAGGGGGATGCCTGTCTGTTGAACAGGAATACACGCCATATTGACATCAAAGGCAGAAACAGTATAGCCGTCTTCCTGAATCTGTCGACAGATTATGTTGCGGAGTTGATGCGCGATTCTTCTGAGACAAGTCCGAAACATAAAATCCACCTCTTCCTGTCTTCCAATCTTAAGGGGAATGAACGGTTTGCACGGAATTATCTGACTTTTACACCGACGCTGCAGTCTTATGGAGACGACACTCTTACGCGGATTGCGGGGCTGATTGACTCTGTTCAGCTGGAACTCTCTGAACAGAAGCCGGGCAGCCAGGATCTGATCCGCGGGCTGATCAAGCGGCTTATCTACATGCTGGAAGATGAGAAAAAATACCACTCGAATTTTGTCCGGCTGGATGCAACCCACCAGGATTTTCTGTTCGCACGTATTATGAATTATATAAAAGAAACGAATGGAAATATCACAAGAGAGGATTTGTCGAAAGCACTGAATTATAACGCAGAGTATCTCAACAGAATCGTAAAGGCCCGCACCGGAGTCAGTATGATGAAATTCAGAAAAAAATTCCAGCTGGCGAGAGCGAAAGAGCTGCTGACGGAGACAGATGAAAATATCTGTACCATTATTGGAGAACTGGGATTTTCCGGAAATTCTCATTTCTATACGTTTTTCCACCAGGAGACTGGAATGTCTCCGATGGAATACCGGAATCTGTGGAAACAGAAAATAGGGGAAGAGAGTGAAACAGCCCAAACAGAGCGGGAGCAGATACAACTGAATAAAGATTGTTAGGAAAATATCAAAAACATTATTGCAGGTATAAGGTTTATTTTGTATAATCAAGATAGATCGAGACGTAATTTTCAAAGAGGGATTGTGAGAAATGATAAAACTGACAAATCTGGATGTGAAAAAAATGACGATTGGCCAGATGGCCAGAATGAACCATATCTCGGAGCAGACACTGCGGCTTTATGACCGGGAGGGCCTGCTTTCGCCTCTGGGACGGGATGAAAAAAACGGCTACCGCTATTATGATATCCGGCAGAGTGCCCAGCTGGACATGATCCAGTATATGAAGGCCCTGGGAATGCCGTTAAAGGAAATCCGTGTCCACATGAAAAAATGGGATACCGGGCGTTTAAAACAGCTTCTGGTGGAGAACCGGGATGCAATCGACCGCAGAATCGAGGAGCTGAATTTACAGAAACGGGCAATCGAGCGGACGTTAGACAGCTATGAGCGGTATGAAGCGGCTCCTCCGGACGGCTCCATCGTGCTGGAGTATATCCCAAAGCGTCAGATGTATGTGAAGAACACGAATGTAAACTTTTATGACTATGAAATCGATGAATATGAGCGGATTCTCCGGGATTTGAAGGAGGATATGGCGGCACACGCCATTTCGCCGCTCTACTTTGCCAATGCGGGAACCATATTGCGGAGAGAAAATTTCATGAAGGGACGGCTCTATTCCGCGGAGGTGTTTGTGTTCGTGGACCGGGAATATGTGGATGAGGAACTCATAACGGTTATTCCGCCCAGTCCCTATCTCTGCATCTACTGCGACCGGTTTGAGAAGGAAAAGGAGTATATCGACCGGCTGCTGGTGGAGATCGAAGAGAAGCACTATACCGTGACCGGCGACTATATCTGCGAGGTGATTGTGGAAATGCCGCTGGATTACACGGAACGGGGGATGTTTCTGCGCCTGCAGGTGCCGATCCGGATGGGGGCATACCAATATGGCGAATCCTAAATTCTTGTGTATCCATCACCCGCTGTCCACACCAAAACTGCGCATGAAAGCGGCTTTTAAGGCCATTCCAATTTGGTGATACTGCTCAATTGACCTGATACCGTATATAAGCCTTATAATGAAGTCAGTATATGGGGCATGGCCCTGAAACTGTCGACTTTTTATTTGAGATTTTATCTAAGAAAGGAAGCGTTGTTATGATGAATTACGAGAAGATTCGTGTGGTACAGTACGGCTGCGGCAAGATGGCAAAATACATCCTTCGTTATCTATATGAGAAGGGCGCGGAAATTGTTGGCTCGATCGACGTGAATCCGGAAGTGGTTGGAATGGATGTCGGTGAATTCGCGGAACTGGGCTTTAAGCTGGGCGTTACAATCAGAGACGATGCGGATGCAGTTCTGGATGAGTGCGACGCTGATATCGCGGTAGTGACACTGTTCAGTTTCATGGATGACTGCTATTCCCATTTTGAAAAATGTGTTTCCAGAGGCATCAATGTGGTGACTACGTGTGAAGAAGCGATCTACCCATGGACAACTTCTTCCGCTATTACGAATAAACTGGACCTGCTTGCAAAGGAAAACGGCTGCACCATCGTAGGCGCCGGTATGCAGGATATCTACTGGATCAACATGATCGGCTGTGTGGCAGGCGGTGTGCACCGCATTGACAGAATTGAAGGCGCGGTAAGTTACAATGTGGAAGATTACGGTCTGGCGCTGGCGGAAGCTCACGGAGCAGGACTTACACCAGAAGAATTTGAAGCTCAGATCGCCCACCCGACGACGCTGGAGCCGGCTTACGTATGGAACTCCAACGAGGCGCTGTGCAACAAGATGGGATGGACAATAAAATCCCAGAGTCAGAAGTGTGTACCTTATTTTTACGATACCGATCTCTATTCCGCCACACTTGGAAAGACGATTCCGAAGGGAAACTGCATCGGCATGAGCGCAGTTGTCACCACGGAGACATTCCAGGGACCGGTGATCGAGACACAGTGTATCGGCAAGGTTTACGGGCCGGATGACGGAGATATGTGTGACTGGAAGATCATCGGCGAGCCGGATACCACGTTTTATGTAACAAAACCGGCCACGGTAGAGCATACGTGCGCAACGATTGTCAACAGAATTCCTACTATATTGAATGCACCGGCCGGATATATAACGGTGGAGAAACTGGAAGAGCTTAAGTACCTTTCCTATCCGATGCATATGTATCTGGAGCATTAATTCAAACGGGCAGATGGCAGTGCCCATGGATATGGATATGTTTAGCGAGGGTGAAAAATCATCAAACCGATGATTTTTCACCCCTGTTTTTAGTTCAAAAAAATACCGGTTCAGTGGAAAACATATTACAATCGCCTTATGTTCTACAAAATATACATAAAAATAAATTATATATTGACAAAATTATGCATAAGTCCTATAATCATATATGTAATGACATCTTGACATAAATACATATAAATGAAAAAGGAGGAGAAATGAAAGGGTTAGCAGTCCATGAAAACAGAAAGCTGCAGATTGTGGAACTTCCGATGCCGGAATATAACGAATATCAGGCATTGGTAAAGGTTTTGGCCTGTGGGATCTGTAATGGGACGGATTCCAAGATTATCCATGGAACGTTTAAGGGCGTGGATACTTATCCGATCCTGTTGGGGCATGAGGCAGTCGGGAAGGTGGTAGAGACAGGGAAGCATGTAAAGTATTTAAAACCCGGGGACATCGTACTTCTTCCCTTCCTCTACCAGAAAACGGAGCAGATGATTCCAACGTGGGGAGGATTTTGTGAATATGCCCTGGTAGGGGATGACAGGGCTTTGGAGGAGGCTGGGATTGGTATTTCTTCCCCTTTGAGGGATGGCAGCTATCCTGCTCAGAGTGTTATGACTTCAAAGGATGGGATCGATCCGGCAGAAATGGTCATGGTTATCACGTTCCGCGAAGTGTTAAGCGCGATTCGGCGGTTTGGATTCCGTGAAAATGAAAGCGTCCTGATCTACGGTGCTGGTCCGGTAGGTCAGTGCTTTATTAAATTTTCAAAGCTGCTGGGCATGTCTGAAGTGATCTGTGTTGATATTACAGATGAGAAAACAGCAGAAGCCGCCTGTATGGGAGCCGATCATGTTTTCAACAGCAGAAAAACGAACGTTGTCCGGGAAGTCAGAAAGCTTCTCCCTGACGGAGTTGATTACGTGGTGGATGCCGTTGGGCTTGGCAGTCTGATCAATGAGGCAATGGAGCTGATTGCCGATCACGGGAATATCTGCTGCTACGGAATTTCTCCCAGAATGACGCAGGAGATCGACTGGAGTAAAGCTCCGTACAACTGGAATCTGCAGTTCGTCCAGTTCCCGGAAAAAGCGGAGGAGGCAGAGGCCCACAGCCAGATCATGGCCTGGATTCGGGCTGGCGTGCTGAACCCGAAGGACTTTATTTCCGACCAATATCCATTTGAAAAGATTTTAGAAGCGTTTGAAAAAGTGGAACAGCATCTGCCGGATACTAAGAAAATTGTCATAACCTATACTTAACGATTTGGAGGCGGCTTATGAAAAAACCAGAATTGTTTTTAAAACTTCCTGAGGAGTATGTGTGTACCCCGGATGGTATGGAGATCGACCGGAATGGAAATTTAATTCTTTCCTGTCCCAATTATGCGCAGGACGATATGTCAGGCTGCATCGTCCGCATTAACAGAGACAAAGAGGTGGAAAAATGGTTTGATGTTCCGGTTCATCCGGAGACGAAGCTGGCCCGGAATATGGGAATTGCATTTGACAGAGACTGGAATCTCTATATCTGCGATAACCAGGGCTGGAGTGAGAAGGAGGAGGTGCTGTACAAGGGACGCATTTTAAAAGTTACGGCAGATGAGGATGGTACCATAAAAGAGACAGTAGTCGTTGCTGATCATATGGAGCATCCCAACGGTATTCGTATCAGAGGGGACTATCTCTACGTGACTCAGAGTTACTTACATCCGGTTAAGGATCCATCCGGAAAGCTTGTGAGCTGTGTGTACCGGTTCCGGCTTGATGAGCACGACGTCCATATTACGAATACTCTGGAAGATCCAAACATTCTGACGACATTGATTACAGAGAATCCTGAGTGCCAATATGGGGCGGACGGAATTGCCTTTGATTCGAAAGGGGACTTATACGTTGGGAATTTCGGTGACGGTACCGTATGGAAAATCACTTTGAATGAGGACGGAACTGTAAAGGAGAAGGAAATTTATGCCAGAGATCCCGAGGAACTTGTGAGCACAGACGGCATGGTTTTTGATGATGAGGGAAATCTCTATATTGCTGATTTCTGTGCCAACGCAATTGTAAAGGTTGATCAGAACCGCACCGTAAAGAGGCTGGCTTGGAGTCCGGATACCGACGGTTTTGACGGGGGACTGGATCAGCCGGGTGAACCCATTATCTGGAATGGCAGCTTGATTGCTTCCTGTTTTGACCTTGTTACAGGCCCGGGAAAAGTAAATACGAGACACGAAATGCCAGCGACGATGTCGGAAATCAAACTGGATCAATAATAATTGGAGGATGTACAATGAAAAAAATATGGAGAAGTTAACAGCAGTTTTTATGGCAGCAGTAATGGCAGCAAGTCTTTTAAGCGGCTGTGGCAGTAAGAAAGAAACTGCCCCGGCGAGCGTTCCGGATCAGACACAGGGGGAAGTGAAGGAGAGTCAGGCGGAAGGAACGGACAGCGAAGGAAAAACTCTGAGAATCTACTGTTGGAACGAGGAATTCCAGGCCAGGTTTAATGATATCTATGCGGATAAGCTTCCGGCGGATGTAAAGGTTGAGTGGGTCATCACCCCGACTCAGAACAATGCCTACCAGGATAAGCTTGATCAGGATCTGCCAAACAACGAAAAGGCAGATGCAGATGACCGGATCGATTTATTTACAGTAGAGGCAGATTACATATTAAAGTATGTGGATTCTGATGTAACGCTGGATGTCAAGGGAGACATCGGGCTGACGGATGAAGATTTAAAAAATCAGTACAGCTATACTCAGGAAATTGCCACAGACCAGAGCGGTAAACTGAAAGCCGTTTCCTGGGAAGCCGATCCAGGTGTATTCGTATACCGCCGCTCCATTGCGAAGGAGGTTCTGGGAACAGACGACCCTGATAAAGTGCAGGAAGCAATCAGCGACTGGAATAAATTTGAAGAGGTAGCCGGCAAGATGAAGGAAAAAGGCTACAAGATGCTTTCCGGATATGACGATGCATACCGTGTCTTTTCGAATAATGTTAGTGCGCCGTGGGTAAATGCCAATGAAGAGGTTGTCATCGATCCGATGATTGACCAGTGGATTGACCAGACAAAGGATTTTACGGATAAGGGTTACAACAACAAGACTCAGCTGTGGAGTACCGACTGGAATACTGATCAGGGACCGGCCGGGAAGGTATTCGGCTTCTTCTATTCCACCTGGGGCGTAAACTTCACTCTTTTAGGAAATGCCCTGGAAACACCTCTTGCAGAGGGCGGCAAGAAGGAAGCCGGCAATGGTATTTTTGGAGATTATGCGATCTGTTACGGACCGGCCAGTTATTACTGGGGCGGAACCTGGATCTGTGCAGCCCGTGGTACAGATAATGCTGAACTGGTTAAGGACATTATGTACACCATGACCTGCGATTCCGAAAGCATGAAGAAACTGACCTATGATTTCGAAGATTTTACCAACAACCAGCAGGCCATGCAGGAAATCTCTGACAGCGGATACACGTCCGATTTCCTGGGAGGACAGAATCATATTGAACTGTTTTTAAAGGTTGCCCCTAATGTCAGCATGAAAAATGTAACGGCTTATGATCAGGGAATCACGGAGTCATTCCAGACAGCCATGGCAGATTACTTTAACGGCCAGGTGACGAAGGAACAGGCCGTTGATAATTTCTATACATCTGTAATTGAGAAGTATCCGAATCTGAAGAGGCCGCAGTAATACACAGACAGGGCGGAAGTTTCTTCCGCCCTGTATTAACAGAAGGGGAATTAAGACGACTGCGAGGAGTGATAAAGTGGCAAAGAATTATTTAAGAAAGAAGAAAAGCGGGGTCAATTACGACAAATGGGGTTACCTGTTTATTATGCCCTTTTTCTTATGTTATGCGGTATTTTCCCTGTTTCCGATTATCTTTACTTTTTATAACAGTTTTTTTGAAAATTACATGAACGGGCTGAAACAGGTGGGCCCCAATTTTGCAGGTTTTGAGAACTACAAGCGGATTTTAGCTGACAAGGATATATTGAAATATTTCTGGAACACGATTTATATCTGGATCCTGGGGTTTGTTCCACAAATTATCTTTTCTCTGCTCCTTGCTGCCTGGTTTACGAACCGAAGGTTAAATATCAGGGGACAGCGCTTTTTTAAAACGGTAATTTACATGCCCAATTTAATCATGGCGGCTGCATTTTCCATGCTGTTCTTTACCCTCTTCTCCGATGGAGGACCGGTTAACGACGTAATGATGAAATGGGGGATCATCAGCGAGCCCATTCGTTTTTTGGCTGGCCGGAATACGACGAGGGGCCTGATCGGTCTCATGAACTTTATGATGTGGTTTGGCAACACGACGATTCTTTTAATGGCTGCCATGCTGGGAATTGATGTAAGCCTCTTTGAGGCTGCGGAATGCGATGGGGCATCGCCCGGACAGATTTTCAAAAAAATTACGATTCCCATGATAAAACCGATTCTGCTTTACGTGATTATTACTTCCATGGTGGGTGGAATCCAGATGTTTGACGTTCCGCAGATCCTGACAAATGGTGAAGGGGTTCCCAACCGTACCAGTATGACGATCGTCATGTATTTAAATAAACATCTCTACAGTAAAAACTACGGAATGAGCGGCGCCGTCTCAGTGATCCTGTTCTTTGTGACGGTTCTTCTAAGCCTGGTTGTGCTTCGGGTAATCAGGGAACCGTCTCAGGAAGGAGGGGCGTAAGGAATGGTAAAAAAACAGAGAAAACCGGTAACTTTCCGTGAACTTATGATTTATATTGTGCTGGTCCTGCTGACCTGCCTGTGCCTGTTTCCGTTTTTTATGCTGATGATCAATGCAACGAGGTCTCACACCGAAATCCAGAAGGGCTTCACCTTCCTTCCGGGAGGGGCCATATTCATGAATCTGAGAAACGTGTTTCACAATGAAAACCTTCCCGTTCTCCGCGGAACTTTAAACAGTCTGGTCATAGCCGGAGGTTCTGCGGCCCTGGCTGTGTATTTCTCCAGCTTAACGGCTTACGGACTTCATGCCTATGATTTCAGAGGAAAGAAGCAGGCGTTTTCCTTTATTCTGCTGGTAATGCTGGTTCCGTCCCAGGTTTCGGCTCTCGGCTTTCTGCGGGAAATGCTGGCGCTGGGGCTGCGGGATTCTTTCTTACCGCTAATTCTGCCTGCAGTGGCCTCGCCAACCGTGGTGTTTTTTATGAAACAGTATATGGCCAGCGCAGTACCCCTGGAGCTGGTAAGCGCCGCGAGAATAGACGGTGCCAATGAATTCTATGCGTTTAACCGGGTGATCATCCCGATTATGAAACCGGCATTTGCCGTACAGGGTATCTTTGCATTTGTGGCATCCTGGAATAATTATTTCATGCCCTCCCTGTTGTTGGACAGCAAGATGAAAAAGACGCTGCCGATCCTGATTGCTCAGTTAAGAAGCGCCGATTTTTTAAAGTATGACTTAGGTCAGGTCTATATGCTGATTACGATTGCAATCCTGCCGACGGTGATTGTATATCTGCTGCTTTCCAAGAATATTGTGGGCGGAATTGCATTAGGAGGAATCAAAGGCTGACAAAGACAGAAAGGAAGTGAGACGGTGGGAGAATACATTCTGGCCCATGATCTGGGAACCAGTGGGAATAAAGCGACTCTGTATGATTTTGAAGGGCGGCTAAAGGGCAGTATGGTATGCTCTTATGATACGCATTTCAAGGAGGAGGGCTGGGCGGAACAGGACCCGGAGGACTGGTGGAGAGCAGTCTGTACCTCTGCAAAGGGTCTGATGGAGACGACAGGGGTATCAAAAGAAGAGATTGCCTGTGTAAGCTTCAGCGGTCAGATGATGGGCTGTCTGCTGATTGACGGGAAAGGGAAGCCGCTGCGGCCAATGATCATATGGGCCGATACAAGGGCCCGGGAACAGGAAAGAAAAATGGTGGAAGCCGTTGGTGAGGAACGGGGATATAAAATTACCGGACACCGGCTGAGCGCTTCTTATTCTGCCGCAAAGCTTTTGTGGGTGAGAGACCAGGAACCTGCTGTCTATTCGCGGGCGGCTAAAATGCTGAATGCCAAGGACTACATGATCTACCGGCTGACAGGTGAAATCGTTACAGATTACAGTGATGCCTCCGGAACGAATCTTCTCGATATTACGCAGAAAAAATGGTCGGACGAACTGTTGGAGTGTTTCGGTATAGAACGGAATTTATTACCAGAACTGTATCCATCTTCCAAAATTGTTGGTATAATAACGGAAGAGGCTGCGCGTGAAACGGGACTTACCGCGGGAACACCCGTGGTGGCCGGGGGAGGAGACGGCTCCTGTGCCTGCGTGGGCGCGGGAGTTGCGGCGGAAGGAAAGACCTACTGTGTACTGGGGTCCTCCTCCTGGATTTCAGCGGCAGCAGCGAAACCATTTTTTGATGAAGCGCGCAGAACGTTCAACTGGGTCCATCTGGATCCGGAGCTCTATACGCCCTGCGGCACCATGCAGGCGGCAGGGCTCTCGTACAAGTGGATCAGGGATGTCATGTGCGGGGAGGAAAGGAAGGAAGCAAAGTCCATGGGGATCGATACCTATGAACTGCTTGGTCATCTTGCAGCGCTGTCTCCTCCGGGAGCAGGCGGTCTGCTGTACCTCCCCTACTTACTGGGCGAGCGTTCTCCCAGATGGAATTCAGACGCCAGAGGCTGTTTTGTGGGTCTTGGAATGTCCACAGAGAAAAAGGACATGATCAGGGCCGTACTGGAAGGCGTAGGTTATAACCTGAAAGTAATTCTGGATATTTTAGAAAACAGGGAGCGCGTGGATTCCGTTATTTTAATTGGAGGAGGAGCCAAAGGCAGAGAATGGCTCCAGATCCTTGCAGATATCTGGCAGAAAACTATCTCTGTCCCGGCTTATTTAGAGGAGGCCACATCCATGGGAGCAGCCGTATGCGGCGGCGTGGGAATCGGAGCATTCCCTGATTTCCGTGTGGTGGAGCGCTTCAACCGGATTGTGGACGAGATCAGGCCGGATAAAAAGAATACCATGGTATATGAGCGGATGTATGGAGCCTTTAATGAAGCGTATGATGCTTTATGTTCTGTATTTCCTTCTATATCTGTAAAATAAGGAGGTCACTGTGGACTGGGAAAAGGTTTTCAATTACAGGAGTCTGGATAAGCTTCTGCCTATCCCGATGTATTATCAGATTAAACAGATGATACTGGAGGCAATTAAGAACGGAACTCTGACCGTTGGAGATATGATTCCGGCGGAGATGGAGTTCTGCGAATTCTGCAGCGTAAGCAGGCCGACGGTAAGGCAGGCACTCAGCGAACTGGTATCGGAGGGATATTTGACCAGATTGAAGGGAAAGGGGACCTATGTCTCCAGACCCAAGATTCAGGCCATGTTTTTTAACAGGCTGTTAAGCTTCAACGAGGAAATGAAAGAGAGAGGCTTAACTCCTTCTACCAGGGTGCTGGCGTTAAAAGTAGTTCCGGGCTGTCCCGAGGCCTGTAAGATTCTGGGACTTCCGGATGACGGGAAGATGATTCTGCTTGAGCGTATTCGATACGCCAATGGCGATCCCCTGGTTTATCTGTGCACCTATCTGCCCTACCCGGCCTATGAAAAGCTTTTGGACTGTGATTTCGTAGAAAATTCTCTGTATAAGCTTCTGGAAACGCTTTACGGTGACCGGGTAGAACGGGTTCACCGCACCATCGAAGCGGTAAACAGCGAGAAAAAGGATGCGGAACTTCTTGAAATTCCCAAAGGTTCCGCAGAGTGTCTTGTGAAAACAGTCGGTTACAGCGGACAGGACAAACCGGTGGAATACTCCATCGCCAGATACCGCGGAGACCGGAACCAGTTCAGTGTGGATCTCTACCGATAAACGAAACAGGAGAAAAGAATGGATAAGAGAAAGAAAGCCGCAATGGCTTTACTCTGTATGCAAAGATATTCCTGGGAACAGGGAACTGCCATGCAGGCCTTCCTGGAATCAGGTGAAGATGAGATTGTACTAAAGATGGCAAAGGAAGCGGTTTACAGGAGTATTGAGGACGGCCGCGCTGCGATTCTGGGAACGCTTGAGGCGGTAACAGATCCATGCTCCGTCGGGGAGGCTCTTGTCTATGCTGTTGCAAAAACACAGGATCCGTTTTTGGAGGAAGGCCTGAAAAAGCTTATAAACTGGGCTCTGAAACTGGCTCCCAGAAGTGAGGACGGAGCAGTGTACCATGTGATGAGTGAACCGCAGATCTGGGTGGATTCGTTCTATATGCTGCCGCCATTTTTAGCGGCGGCCGGATATCCCAAAGAGGCCGTTGATCAGATCCATAGATACTGGAGCCGTTTATACCTGCCGGATAAAAAACTGTTGGGCCATATCTGGGATGATGGAAAAAAAGAATGGATCAGACGTGACTGCTGGGGCGTGGGAAATGGCTGGGCTATGGCTGGAATCGCAAGAGTCATTGACCTTCTTCCCGACAGCTTTGTAAAGGAGAAGGAGGAACTGGCCGCGCTTGACACGGGGCTGATCGAAGCGGTATCCGCATATATCAGGCCGGATGGAATGGTTCATGATGTACTGGATAATCCGGATACCTTTACGGAGGTAAATCTTCCGCAGATGTTTGCTTATACGGTTTACCGGGGAATGAGTTCCGGATGGCTGAATGAGAAATATTTGGATCAGGCGGGACTCTGTCTGAGTACAGCCAGGGCTCATATTGATGATTACGGATTTATTCAAAATGTCTGCGGAGCGCCGGATTTTAACAAGGCTGGAATGGCGCCGGAGGGACAGGCATTTTATCTTCTGCTGGAAACGGCAGCAGAAAACTGGGAAAGGAAGTCCGGGCGCATGCTCTGACAGAAAGGGTGAGAAAATGGAATATACAAAACTTGGACGATGCGGGCTGCGCGTCAGCCGGTTATGCCTTGGCACCATGAATTTCGGTTCTGGGACAGAGGAGAAAGAGGCATTTCGGATTATGGATGCCGCGCTGGATGCCGGAATTAATTTTTTTGATACAGCGAATAATTACGGCTTTTTGACGGGAAATGAGGGAATCACGGAGGAGATCATCGGCCGTTGGTTTGCGCAGAAGGGCTCCCGGAGAGAACGTGTTGTTTTGGCTACCAAGGTACACGAGGATATGAAAAATCCGGAGGATGGACCAAACTCCGCAGCAGGTCTTTCCATATATAAAATCAGACGTCATTTTAAAGAATCCTTAAGACGGCTTCAGACGGACCATGTGGAGATCTATTATATGCACCACATTGACCGAAGCATTACCTGGACAGAGACCTGGGATGCATTCCAGAATCTCTATGACAGGGGGCTGGTCGATTATATCGGAGCCAGTAATTTCCCGGCCTGGGAGATTGCACGGGCACAGGGGGAAGCGGAAAAACGGAACTTTATGGGAATCTCCGTAGAACAGGACCGTTATAACCTGACCTGCCGCCTGCCGGAACTGGAGGTTCTTCCCGCGTGTGAGGCACTGGGAGTCGGTTTCGTAGCCTGGGCTCCATTGGGAGGCGGAATGCTAGCCGGAAAGAGCGAGGATTCTCTGCGCCGCATTGGTCTTGCAGACAGTAATCTGGAGAAGGCAGAGGCATACAGGAAGGCATGCGGGGAGGCTGGTCTGAAAGAAGCGGATGCCGCACTTGCCTGGCTTTTGAATAATCCGCGTCTGACAGCTCCGATTATTGGAATCAGAACCATGGAACAGTTAAACAGCAGCCTTCATGCACTCGATATAAAGCTTTCGCAGGATTTTGTGGAAGAACTGGATCGTATCTTTCCGGGGCCGGGCGGTCCGTCTCCGGAAGCATATGCGTGGTAAAAGGAGAAGACAAAATGAACGTACTGAAAGATTTGACAGCAGATAGTCTGGCACAATATTTTGATCATACACAGCTTCATGCTGAGGCCACGGAGAAAGATTTTATAAAGCTGTGTGAGGAGAGTAAAAAATACCATTTTCGGATGGTTGCCATTAATTCGGCGCCGGTGGCACTGTGCAAGGGACTTTTGAAAAATACGGATATCCATGTGGGGGCCGCTATTTCTTTTCCCCTGGGACAGACCTCCATACCGGTAAAGGTCTTCGAGACAGAGAATGCGATTGAGGCAGGGGCCGATGAGATTGATTATGTGATTCATATAGGTAAGCTGAAGGATGGCGACTACAATTACATTGAGCGGGAGATGGCGGAGATTGTCTCTGCATGCAGACGCGCAGACGTAATTTCCAAGGTGATTTTTGAAAATTGTTATCTGACTCAGAAGGAAAAGGAAGAACTCTGCCATATTGCTTTGAATGTGAGACCGGATTTTGTCAAGACCTCCACCGGATTCGGAACGGGAGGGGCGACTGCCGCTGATGTAAGGCTGATGAAAGGCATTGTGAAAGATCATATCAGGGTGAAGGCGGCCGGGGGAATCCGTACCCTGAAGGATACGCTGGATATGATAGAAGCAGGCGCGGACCGGATCGGCTCCACGGCCAGTACCGCGATTGTAGAAGAATTTATGAGAATGTAAATAAGGAGTGAGAAACAATGGGATTTCCTGAAAAGTTTCTGTGGGGAACGGCTACCGCCTCCTATCAGGTAGAGGGAGGCTTTGAAGACGGAAGGGGATATACGGTCTGGGACGATTTCTGTGCCACACCGGGGAAAGTAATGGATGGAAGCGATGGAAGCATGGCCTGCGACCATTATCACCGTTATAAAGAAGATGTTGCCCTGATGAAGGAACTGGGGTTTAAAGCTTACCGTTTTTCTATTGCGTGGTCCAGAATTTTGCCGGAGGGAACCGGAGAGGTCAACGAGGCAGGCCTGCAGTTTTATGAAAATCTGGTAGATGAACTGTGCGCGAATGATATTATCCCCTGTGTCACCCTGTTCCACTGGGACTTACCCTATGCACTGTACCGCAGGGGCGGCTGGCAGAATCCGGACAGTCCGGAGTGGTTTGCAGAGTATACCAGGGTGGTGGCCGAACGGCTGGGCAAAAAGGTTCCTTACTTTATCACGTTTAATGAGCCCCAGTGTTTTATTGGCTTGGGACACGTTACGGGGGAACATGCCCCGGGGAATTTGATGTCCAGAAAATCAGTTCTGGAGATGACCCATCATGTTCTGATGGCACATGGCAAAGCTGTGAAGGTGCTGCGGGACTATGCTCCAGAGGCAAAGGTAGGGATTGCACCTACTTCCACTGTGGCGTGTCCGGCAACAGAGAAGCCGGAGGATGTGGAAGCGGCCAGAAAGGCCTATTTCGATGTGATTGATCAGGAAAACTATATGTGGAGTGTCAGCTGGTGGAGCGATCCTGTCTTTTTTGGAAAATACCCGGAAGAGGGCGTGAAGCTGTTTGCCGGTGATATGCCATGTATCGGGGAACAGGACATGGAACTGATCAGCCAGCCTGTTGACTTTTACGGGCAGAATATCTATAACGGATATCCGGTGGCGTCTGATGGAAAAGGAGGCTATTCCTGTCTCCCGAGGAAACGGGGCGCTTCAAGAACCGCCTGCGGCTGGCCCGTGGTACCGGAATCTTTATACTGGGGGCCGAAATTCCTTTATGAGAGATATCATAAGCCGATTTTTATCACAGAAAATGGAATTTCGTGTACAGACAGTATCTGCCTGGATGGAAAGGTTCACGATGCGGAACGAATTGATTTCCTGCACCGTTACCTTCTGGCGCTTAAAAAATGTGTAGAAGAAGGAAATGAAGTGGAAGCGTATTTTGTCTGGTCCCTCATGGACAATTTTGAGTGGGCGAAGGGATATACAGAGCGCTTCGGACTGATCCATGTGGATTATGAGACTCAGGTGAGAACCATGAAAGACTCTGCCTGGTGGTTTAAGAAGATGATGGAATCCAATGGAAATGACTTGTAACGTATTTTTTAGTATGAAAATATCAAATCTGCGATTATAAAATGACGGGGTGCGGTGGCTGCATATACAGGCTGCCGTGTCCCGCCTCTTTTGCTTTTGACTGTCATGCCATTCCTGTAATACGGCTGCTTTCCCATCATATTTTTTAATTGATCGTACAGTGCTTGACGAAACCGCCGATTCCGTTTAAGGTAGTAAGAAGCATCACAGTTTGACCCATTGATAAAGGAGAGTAAAATGACGTTTTTAGAGAAGCATCCCATGATTATGATTGTGATCGGGATCATCGGCATATCCCTGTCAGCGATATTTGTGAAGTATTCGGAGGCTCCGTCGGTCGTGACAGCGGCTTACCGCCTTCTTTGGACGGTGGCGCTTATGACGCCGGTGGTACTGGGAAAGAAGGAGATCAGGCGGGAACTGGCGGGCTCCGATAAGAAGACGGTGGCGCTCTGTGCGGTCAGCGGTATTTTTCTGGCACTGCATTTTACATCCTGGATCGGGTCGTTAAATCAGACGTCGGTAGCCAGCTCCACAGCCATCGTCTGTACCGAGGTGATATGGGTGGCACTCGGGTACTGCCTGTTCTTAAAAGGCCGGCTTTCAAAGACCGCGGTGGGAAGTATCGCGGTCACGGTTGTGGGAAGTCTTCTCATTGCACTGTCTGATTATTCCGCAGGCGGAAATCATCTGACCGGCGACGGACTGGCTCTGGCGGCGGCCGTATTCTCAGCAGTCTACACGCTGATCGGAAGAGAAGCGAGAAAGCATATGTCTACGACGGTTTATACATACATTGTATACGTATTCTGCGCGCTGGTGCTTTGTATCTCCACAGCGGCCAGCGGCCTTTCCTTTACTGGTTACGGTGCGGCCTCCGTGATGGTGGGATTCCTGCTGGCCGTATTTTCCACGCTTCTCGGACACAGTATCTTCAGCTGGTGTTTAAAATTTCTGTCTCCATCCTTCGTTTCCGCTTCAAAGCTGTGTGAGCCGGTGGTGGCGGCCATGTTCGCCGCGGTTTTATTTGCAGAGATACCCGCGCTTCTGGCTGTGGCCGGCGGAATCGTGACAATTAGCGGCGTGCTGCTTTATTCCCGCGAGCAGCGGGCCATCACATCGTAAGGTACAGCAGAAAAAACACTGTGTGACTTTATCACAGAAACGATTTTACTTCCCGGTTATAATTGCCTCATGACAAAAAACGAGAGGTGAACCAGGTGATGGGAAATAAAACAGTAATTATCGGAGGTGTAGCGGGCGGAGCCACGACGGCGGCCCGCTTAAGAAGGCGTGATGAAAAGCGGCAGATTATTCTGCTGGAGCGCGGGGAATATATCTCCTACGCCAACTGCGGACTTCCTTACTATATAGGTGATGTGATAAAAAGCAGAGATTCCCTTCTTTTACAGAAGCCGGAGGTTATGAAGGCCCGGTTTGATATCGATGTGAGGACTTCGAGTGAAGTAACCGCCATCCATACAGACAGAAAATCAGTTACGATCAAGGATAAAAAGACAGGGGAGACCTATGAGGAATCATACGATGATCTTGTCATAGCCACGGGATCATCCCCGCTGATACCGCCTGTTCCGGGGATTGACGGACCGGACATTCACACTCTGTGGACGATTCCCGATACGGATCGGATCAAGGAGGTGCTGGTGGAAAAGAAGCCCCGGCGTGCGGCTGTCATCGGAGGTGGATTTATCGGCCTTGAGATGGCGGAAAATCTGGTTCATGCAGGCGTAGAAGTGACGCTTATCGAGATGCAGAACCAGGTAATGGCGCCTCTTGACCCGGAGATGGCGGAGCTGCTTCATGAAAATCTGGCTGCAAACGGTGTCAGGCTGGTCCTGGGAGACGGTGTGTCCTCCTTTGAACGGGTAAATGGTCATACGGTCATCAGACTGGGGAGCGGAGAAACTGTGGAAACGGATCTTGTGCTTTTATCCATCGGCGTGCGGCCCAACAGCAGCCTTGCAAAAGAGGCCGGGATCACCTTGAATCAGCGGGGCGGCATTGTGGTGGATTCTCATTTGAGAACCTCAGCGGAACACGTCTATGCGGTTGGCGATGTCATTGAGGTGGAGCATTCCGTTCTCGGAACCAGGACGATGATCCCGTTAGCGGGGCCTGCCAACAAGGAAGCGAGGATCTGTGCCGATATTCTGGCGGGAGACGAGAAGGAATACAAAGGGACCATGGGAACCTCAGTTGCCAGAGTCTTTGATTATACGGCGGCCCTGACCGGAGTGAACGAAAAGACGCTTAAAGCCATGGGGAAGAAGAAAGGAACGGATTACGAGACCGTGCTGATCAGCCAGAAATCCCATGCGGGTTACTATCCGGGAGCCGTCACACTGTTCCTTAAGCTGATATTCGGAAGAAAGGGCGAGATCTACGGAGCACAGATTGCAGGCCAGGAAGGCGCCGACAAGAGAATTGATACCATCGCTTCGGTTATGGGGATGAAAGGTACCATCTATGATTTGGAGGAATTGGAACTGGCCTATGCACCGCCGTATTCCTCGGCCAAGGACCCGGTGAATATGCTGGGATTTACTGCGGAAAATGTGTTAAATCATCTCGTCTCCTTTATGAGCTCTGATGAACTGGACCGTCTTTTAGCTTCTGAGCGGGAGGGTGACCGTCCGCTGGTTCTCGATGTCACTGAGGATGTGGAACGCATGGTTTACCATATTCCGGGTTCGTACCATATACCGCTGGGACAGCTGCGGAACCGTTTAGGAGAACTGGATCGTGAGAGGCAGATCGTCGTATACTGCGCCATTGGAGTTCGTTCCTACAATGCGGCGAGAATTCTGTCGCAGAATGGATTTAAAGACGTGAAGGTGCTGGAAGGCGGAACTTCCTTCTATAAATCCATGCATCACCGTGACTTCGCGGAACAAGAACGGAGTGAGCCGGAGCAGGGAAAGCATGTGAAGGAAAGGGAAGTGAAGGAAGGAACGCAGGTGAAAGGAACACAGATGGAAGGAACGCAGATACACACAGCCGCCGCGAAATCCGTTAAAATCGTTGACTGCTGCGGACTTCAGTGCCCGGGGCCGATCATGAAGGTTCATGAAGCGATTGGTGAGATGGAAGACGGGGAGATTCTGGAGGTTTCCGCCACGGATATGGGATTCTCACGTGATATCGCCTCCTGGTGCAGACAGACAGGAAACACGCTGGTGGATACGGAACGAAAAGGGCAGGAAAGCATCGTGCTGATCCGCAAGGGGCTGGAGAACCGGGAGGCAGAGCAGGATACGGTTTCCACTGTTCCCCGCACTCTGAACGGAAAGACCATGGTAGTGTTTGACGGCGACATGGATAAGGCGCTGGCCGCCTTTATCATAGCCAACGGCGCGGTTGCCATGGGAAGTCCGGTGACCATGTTCTTTACCTTCTGGGGACTCAATATTTTGAGAAAGCCTGAAAAACGAAAGGTGGAGAAGTCTCTGATTGAAAAGATGTTCGGAGCCATGATGCCGCGCGGCGCCGGAAAGCTGAAGCTTTCAAAGATGAATATGGGCGGTATGGGAACTAAGATGATGAAGAAGGTCATGGCAGACAAACATGTGGATTCCCTCGAGACGCTGATGAACCAGGCAATGAAAAACGGCGTAAAGCTGGTGGCGTGCACCATGTCCATGGATGTGATGGGAATTCGGAAGGAAGAAATCATCGACGGCGTGGAGTTTGCCGGTGTGGCGACGTATTTAGGCGATGCGGAAAACTCAAATGTGAACCTTTTTATATAATTATAAGGATTGGACAAAATCGTGTCCATATCGAAAACAGAGATCCCGTGAAGCACGTTCTCAGCCTTCACGGGATCTCTGTTTTTCATAATTTCTCTCTGCTTAAGACACCACGTTCCTCATAATAAGGGATATCCAGTTCTTCCAGCTTTACGACATCTTCATGAGCCACCGCCCGTTTTACTTCCTCTTCCAGGCTTATATAGTCGCCTTCCTGTCTCTTGGGAAACAGCGGCGGGTTATTTTCGTGATACTTAAACGGCTTGAATTCCTCCTGTTCCACAAACTGCCCGTTTTCGACGCAGCCTTTCAGTCCATACTGTGCCTCAATTGCAGTCAGCCGGGCTTTTAGCTTCTCTTTGACCGCGAGAACTTCGGGAGCAGGGGCATGATAAAGAAGATTGGTCGTTTCATCCGGATCATTTTCCAGATCAAACAGTTCTTCTTTACCGCCGCCATAGTAGTAATTGTATTTATAGCTCTTCGTTATAAGGCTTATCCAGCGCAGCTTTCCGTGGCTGTGTTCCACATATTCCACCGTCCTGTCCTTTCGCCCATCCACTGCAAATATCGATTCGCCCGGCAATCTCTCAGGATTCGGACAGGGAACTCCCGCCACGTCCAGAACAGTAGGAAGAATATCATTGATATCTATAAATCTGGTATCCTCACTTCCGGCTTTTAACTGGTCCGGATACCTCATAATAAAAGGAATTCTTACGGAACCGTCGTACGGAAGCATCTTCTGGAAGGTTCCGTGATCCCCCAGCATTTCCCCGTGGTCGCTTGTGAAGAGAATCAGGGTGTTATCATATTCCCCCATATCCTTCAGCTGCTGAAGGATTGTACCGATATTATAATCTACAAATGATATGGATGCGTAATAGAGTTCTCTTGCTCTCCGGAGATATGACTCATTGGGATAGTCTGCAATATATTTTTTCCATTCCGCGATCCCGGATATCGGTGTTTTCGACTCCTTTAACGGAGGAAGCTCTTTTCCTTTGTAGAGATCCGCCCATTTTTCCGGAACATCGAACGGAGGATGAGGCGCTATAAAGCTGCTCCACAGGAAGAATGGCCTCTTTCCCGCATTTTCTTTCAGATGGTAAACACTTCTCTTTGCCACCCATGTGCTGCCGTGATGCTCTTCCGGAATCAGGGACCTCTGAGGCACCATATATAACAGATGGCGCACTCCATGGGGACTCTGCAAATGTCCATATCCGTTCTCTTTTAAATACTTCGCGTATTCATCATCCTCTAAGTATCGCGGAATTTCTTCCATCAGTTCCATTTTTGTAAATCCGTTATGCCTTCTGCACGGCTGAAAATGCATCTTTCCTATCGCAATCGTATCATAACCTGCGTCGGACAGTAACTGCGGAAGCGTCGGGAGATCGAAAGGGATCGTCTTTGGATCACTTTCAAAATAGTTGTCGTCAAATCCGTGATACCTGGCCGTCAGACCGGTAATGATCTGGTGCCTGGCCGCCATACAGACGGGATTGCTGGAATATGCGTTGGGATAGCAGCAGCCTTCCGCGGCCAGTCTGTCCAGGTTCGGGGTCTCCATAAAATCATATCCCATGGCGCAGATGGTATCGTATCTCTGCTGATCCGTGGTAATCAGTAATATATTTGGTTTTTTCATCTGTTGGCTCCTTTTAAAATTAAAACTGTGCCCGTTCATCTAAAGCATGCCTGATTTCCATGTTTCTCTCGTCTGTCAGTTCGTAGAAATGCATCGAAAGCAGCGACGCAATATATCCTAAAATCGGAATTCCGAATCTTAAGACAACGATGATAAACAATACGGTCTGTGTCTGTTCCTGATTCGCGGCAAATCCAAAGATACCAAGCAGATAGCTGGCCAGAAACGCGCCTATGGCGCCGCAGAATTTATTCATAAATGAAAACGTGGATGACACAACGCCGTTTCCTTTGACTCCGGTGACATACTCCGCATAATCCACACAGTCGGGAAGCATGGCCCAGGCCAGCGCACTCGGAACCGTGGAAATGAGTCCAAACAGGGTGATCAGCACGATCAATGCGGCGCTGGGAACCACTGGTTTCACAAACAGTACCGCCAGCGGGATGATGGAGAAAAGACTTCCATACCAGTATAATCTCTTTTTTCCAACCTTCTTCGTTAAAAATGGGATCGCCAGGTTGGACAGTACGCCTGTCATGGTCAGTGCCACGGAAGTGATGGGAACTAAATCCACTCTTCCCAGGACGTATTTAAAATAGTACATGTTGACTGCCAGAAGTGCAGAATTTGCAATCATATCCGTACCAAAAGCCGACATCAGCATAAGCAGTGGTTTGTTTTTGGTTATCAGCTGTGTTTCTTTCAGCAGATTTACCTTTGGCCTTTCGATTTTTAAATCGATGGTATCATACGGCTTCAGTCCCCACGCGACGCACCAGAAGCACAGGGTAATCAGAACGCCCACCAGGGCTCCGAACCGTCCCCAGCCGGTGGCTCCGCCGCCAAACACTTCGACTAACGGCAATGCGAACGTTGTAATGAAAAAACGGCCAACCTGAATCATGACATTTTTCCATGATACAACCATGGTTCTCTCCGTGGAATCCTTCGCCAGAACCGGAACCAGTGAGGTAAACGGAACCCCTACTACAGTGAAGGCCAGTGAGTACAGTATGTAGACTGCATAAATAAATACCACTTTCATGGTGGAAGAGAGCTCCGGCGCACTGAACAGCAGATAGACCAGCACTCCCAAAATAGGCGCTCCATAGATTAAGTATGGCCGGTACCGCCCCTGCTTCGTTCTTGTCTGATCCGCAATAAAGCCCATGAGCGGGTCTGTGACGGCATCAATGATCTTTGTAACAAGCATGAGACCTGCCACCGTCAAAGAACTGATACCGAAAATGTCGGTACAGAAGAACGTGAGATACACCAGGATGAACTGATTCGTCATACTGAATCCGATGCCGCCTACTGCGTACTTTCCGAAATTGAAATAATCCGGCTTTCCAATTGTTTTACTCTTACCCATTTAAATATCCTCCTCTTACCTCTCCTCGTATGTGCTTTTCCTGAATCTCATTTTATAGGATTTATCCGGACAGTTATGATGCCATTTGGCACACTGGGAATATATTGTGTATATTGTGCAATTCTGTGAATGGATTTTGTGCAAAATCACTATATACGGTAAAGCAATTCCAACGCTGCGTTATGTCTGATTGCGGTCACGCTTTTCGCAGGAACGTGTTATAATGATTATATAATTGATCCGCCAAAATGTATCCTTTCTTTTTCCGGATTGATACAAAACCATTGACGAGGAGATAAGAAGCCATGAATCAAACGAGCGAACATACGCTGTTTCAAATTATGCAGTTCGTACAGGAGCAGCACAGGCTGGAACATCCGGTAACCAGTGATATGATACGTCCATACCTAAACCGCATGCTTGCCATACGAATGGTACTTAAAGACGATTATATAACAACGGTTCATACACCGATCAAAAAAGTTTACTATGTCATGTCGGGATCATTCTCCATGATAAGAAGCTCCGTTGACGGAAAAAACACAATTCGTATTCAAAAGGCCCCCACCTTCCTGGGCGTGGACTTCACCGTCCTGTCTCTCGACGGCTACTATGCGGATAATCTTGCACTGGAGGATTGTCTGGTGCTTGAAATTAATCAGAAATACTTTTTAGAGAGTATCAGGCAAAATGGGGAGATGTGCTATGAGGTTTTGTACTCGATCTGCAATAAATTTTTTCAAACGTCGTTCCTCTATGACCATACGCTCTTTTACGATCCATGCACAAAGCTGATGATTTATATCCTGGATCACTGGATCGCCAATCACGGACAGAAGACAAAGTATACCATAGCGGTTCCCAATACCCGTATAGCCGATGAGATCGGCGTCAGCATACGGACGTATTATCGTGCAGTCAGCAAATTGAAAACGGATCATTTCATTTCTGTTGTTTCCGGTAATATCTGCGTTACATACGATCAGATTCACCATATAAAGTCGTATCTTCAAAATTCCAAAGCTGTCACAGCGCTGCCTGCCTTTCTGGAAAACAGTACGCTGATGTAATCCCTATGCAGCGAGGACAAAAAAGGAGGAATTGGAATAAATAGTAATAGTTACTAATATTGTGATAAAGTCACATACCGGGCCGTAAATAAATGCTATACTTTCCCCATACAAGGCAGACAGCAAAGCCTGAAAAGAAAAGGGGGTTATACGAATGAAGAAATTCATATGCAGTGTTTGCGGCTACATCTACGACGAAGCCGCCGGTATTCCCGACCGGGGGATCGAGCCGGGGACCAAATGGGAGGAACTGCCTCCGGACTGGGTCTGTCCGTTATGCGGCGCTCCAAAATCTGCCTTTCGTGAAAAGAAGGAGGAAGGGGCAAAGGCTGTTTCTCAGGAACCGGCAGGGAAATCCGGCGAAGGCGGCGGTGAGGAACTCAGAGAACTTTCCTTTGGGGAACTGAGCGCGGTGTGTTCGAATCTGGCAAAAGGCTGTGAGAAGCAGTACCTCGCCGAGGAAATGGAGCTCTTTTTACAGCTGGCCGGCTATTTTAAGGCGAAGGCAGCACCGGCAGACCGGGAGAATACGGGAGAACTGCTGGCAATGGTTTCAAAGGATCTGGAGACGGAATACCCTCAGGCGGAAGCGGCCGCAGAGGAGAGCGGGGACCGCGGCGCCAGGCGGGCTCTGGTCTGGAGTGGGAAGGTTACCAGGATGCTGGAAGCTCTGCTGGAGCGTTATGAAAATGAGCAGGGAGCCTTTCTGGAGCACACAAAGGTTTTCGTCTGTGATATCTGCGGATTCATCTATATCGGCGACGAGGCCCCGGCCATATGTCCCGTGTGCAAGGTTCCCAGCTTAAAAATCATGGAAGTTCAAAGGAGGTAAGAATATGCATGCAGTAAGAAATATCAGATTATGTACGAAAGACTGTCTCTGCCTTTATGTCTGTCCTACCGGTGCAACCGATACGGAGACCGGCCAGGTGGATGCCTCCAAATGCATCGGATGCGGAATCTGTGCCAATGCCTGTCCCTCAGGAGCCATCTCCATGGTGCCGGAGAAATATCCCCCTCAGCAGAAGAAAGATAAGAGGACAACAGAACACTTAAATAAACTGGCTGCCAGTAAGGTAAAGCAGGAAGCAATGGCCGCGGCCATCGGCCGTGGAACGGCAGATCCGGTGGTAAAACAGTTTGCGGCAGCCCTGGAGCGGTCCAACCGTCTGATGGCGGAGGATTTATACCGCGAGGCGGGATATATGCTTCCTCAGAGCCGGAATACCCATGAACTGCTTATGTCCATGGTGTCCGATGACGATAAACTTCCGGAGGATTTTCCGAAGGAGTCGGTCAGGAGGCTGCTGGATCTGCTGGAAGTGAATGAGTGAAGGAAGATGAATACGAAATAACGCTGAAGTAAAGCCGGAATACAGGGGACATAAAGGGAGTGACTTGACCACTGCAGTGTGATACAATTTAGAACAACAGTATGGAATACTTCTATATACAAAGGAGAGAGCGGAAATGGCTGATGTGACATTGGGGAAAACAAAGATTACGGTGAACAAGAACGGCTTCGGTGCGCTGCCGGTTCAGAGAGTTTCGGTGGAAGAGGCGGGAACGCTGTTAAAAAAGGCGTTTAATCATGGAATCACCTTTTTCGATACGGCCAGGGCCTACAGTGACAGTGAGGAAAAGCTGGGCCTGGCTTTTGAAGGGATTCGTGAGAAGATTTACATTGCCACCAAGACGGCGGCAGATACGGCGGAGGGATTCCGGCGGGATTTAGAGGAAAGTCTGCGCCTTTTAAAGACAGATTACATCGATCTTTACCAGTTCCACAATCCGGCGGTCTGTCCGAAGCCGGGAGACGGGAGCAGCCTCTATGAGGCGATGCTGGAGGCAAGGGAGCGCGGAACGGTCCGCCACATCGGCATTACCAACCACAGGCTGCATGTGGCAGCCGAGGCGGTCGAGTCAGGCCTTTATGAGACGCTGCAGTTTCCGTTTTCCTATCTGGCGTCTGAAAAAGAACTGGAGCTGGTGGAAGCCTGCAAAGCGGCGGACATGGGATTTATCGCAATGAAGGCTCTGTCAGGAGGGCTCATCACCAATTCTGCCGCGGCCTATGCCTACCTGGCTAAGTTCGACAACGTGCTTCCCATCTGGGGAATCCAGCGGGAACATGAACTCGATGAATTTCTGTCCTACATTGACAATCCTCCGGTCATGACAGAGGAACTGGAGGCAGTCATCGAACACGACAGAAAGGAGCTGCTGGGAGAGTTCTGCCGGGGCTGCGGATACTGTATGCCGTGTCCGGCGGAGATTGAGATCAACACCTGTGCCCGGATGTCGCTTTTGATCCGCCGTTCCCCATCTGCGGGTCATTTGACGGAGGCGTCACAGAATATGATGATGAAGATTAAGGATTGCCTGCACTGCGGCCAGTGCAGCAGCAAATGTCCATATGGTCTGGATACGCCAGCCCTCCTGGAACGGAATTTAAAGGATTACGAGGAGATTCTGGGCGGAAAGGCTTACTAAGACACAATAAATTCATTTGATCTTTTCCAGGCGCGGCCTTATAATATGATACGTTATCAGAGAATACGATTTTATGACAGGAGAGATTGATTATGAAGAAACGTATCATGCTGCTCATGGTTTTGACAGCGGCCGTGCTGGCCGGCTGCTCTGGTAAGGCGGGCGCGGCAGACCAGACGACTTCCTCTTCCGCCGCAGAGACGGCTGCAGAAGAGACCAAAACAGATGCCGGCACTGCGGGAGAGACGGCGGAAGCAGTGAAACATCATGTGAAAATCAATGTGAAGGACTACGGCACCATCTCAGTGGAGCTGGATCCGACATACGCCCCGATTACCGTAGAGAATTTTCTCTCGCTGGCGGAATCCGGCTTCTATGACGGACTCACATTTCACCGCATCATCGACGGCTTTATGATTCAGGGCGGAGATCCGTTAGGAACAGGACTGGGCGGTTCCGATACCACCATTAAGGGCGAATTTTCCAGCAACGGTGTGGAGAACCCGCTTTCCCATACGCGCGGGGCAATTTCCATGGCCCGTTCCCAGGATAAGGACAGCGCAAGCTCTCAGTTCTTTATCGTACATCAGGACAGCCCTCATCTCGACGGTGATTATGCAGTGTTCGGTTATGTGACGGACGGGATGGATGTGGTTGATAAAATCTGTGAGGACACGAAAGTGACAGACCGCAACGGAACAGTGGCAAAAGAAAATCAGCCGGTGATAGAGAGCGTTGAAGTGGTGGACTGACACGGGTGAATCTCTGCCGGTGATATGCGATTCGGGATTATGGATGAAAAGAGCAGTGAAAACAACAGTGAAAGCAACAGGGGAGCCGTTGGAAGCAGAATAACTTCTTCTATCGGTTTCCCTGTTGTTTTTCGGATCAATGACCGCAAACCAGAGTGTTTTCCCGCACAGAACCGCGATTCTACTGACAGTCGATTGCCACAGTTTGTCATATTTTGTACACTGTATATACCGGAAGGTGTTTCAGACACGCCCGGATACAACAGGAAAAGAGGAAACCTATGGATAATGAGAAATTCGGGCAGTTCGTGCGGTCCATGCGGAAAGAAAAACAGATGACACAGCAGCAGCTGGCGGATCGTCTTCATCTGACGGATAAAGCGGTATCCAAATGGGAGAGGGGGCTGAGTCTTCCTGATATATCGATGCTGGAGCAGCTGGCAAAGGAGCTTGATGTCAGTGTTGTGGAGCTTCTCTGCGGGGAGAAGAAGGAGGACAGGATCGGGAAAGATACTGTGGAAGAGCTTCTGGTGGACACTATGAGTGATTCCTTGAAAAAAGAAAAAAAGGAGCGAAGGCGCTGGTTGATTCTTTTGGGCATGGTCATATGTCTGGCAGTCCTGACTGTTTTATATGGAAAAACCGCGATTAATTTTGCGCTGGACCGTTTTTCTGAGAGCAGTGAGACTGCGTACCATACCAGTGAATTTCAGATTGTTGTGAAACGGGAGCAGAAGCCTGAGGGCTGTTTTATCTATAAAGAACCGGCTGGGCAGTTTCAGAGCAACTATCATGTGATGGAGATTGCATACGATGGAAGCGTCCGGGAGCTGTTTGCACTGGAGGAAACGGGAATGGAGTTAGACCGGGCCCCGTTGCTGAACATGGAAGATGACTGCCTGTACGTCCTGTTCGACGGCATGGATAACGAGGACCGGACGGAGCGGATCTACCGGGGGGCCATTGGGGCGGATCCCCAGGGATTTCTACCGAGGCTGTTCCGGTACGATTTTCAGTCGGGTCAGGCAGAGGAGGTGCCCCTGCCCGATGAGAAGCACTCACTCCTCATCGATGCGTTTTCCTGTCACGGGCAGACGGCGGCTGTGACTCAGGGCTTTAAAGGACTGCTGTTTGGCCTCAATCTGGGATTTTACCAGGGGGACCGGCTCTGTATATCGGGAATTGATGCTGCAGATGGGAAAAGAGAAGCTGCTGTACAGTGGAGCAGGTATTTTGAAAATATGACAAAGGATGGCGGAATGAGGACGAGAGGCTGTCTCGACGGAGACTCCTATTATATTGCCGCCCCAGACGGAATCCGGAAGCTGGACTTAGAGTCGGGAACCATGGAACTGGTGAAAACCATGGATTTGCTGCGCTGCGGCCGTGCAGAGCTTAAGAGGACAGCACTGCCGGGAGGCCCTGAATGGGCGGCTGTATTTTCCATGGCGGAAACGGCAGATGAATACGGGTATCCGCAGGAATGGAGGACGGTAATTCTGGGGTTCGATGAGAAGTTTGAACCGGTGGGAACGCTGGAACTGCCGCTGTATGCCTCCGGCGTGGAATGGGGGAAAACCAGCGTTATGATTTCTGACGGAGGAGATGAGTTCCGGAGTGTGCTTGCAGACCTTAAGACCATGACAGGGCAGGAGGCGGGCCGGGCCGGGCGCGGGGAACTGGTGAGCAGTCTTTATGGAACTTCCTGGCAGCAGAGAAGTCAGTACCGCACGGACGCGCTGGAGGAGAGTACCATCCAGTGGGTCTATTTAGATGACTATGGGGAATACTGTCTGTCGGGCACGAAAAAGAGAATAAAAGAGGAATAAAGTATTAAGTAATTCTTACATTTAAAAAAGGGGTTGTACTTTTGGCTGATATGGTGTTAAGGTATAGGGAGAGCGGACGCGGGAGTCTGCGGACCAGGCGGCGCTCAATTCTTAAAAGGTTTTAAAGGTAAGGTGAATGAGTATCAGAATGAAGAAAACAGGAATGCTTGTAAGAATTGCCCTGATGGCGGTAGTATTGATCTTATTGCCGGCACAGGCTGTACTGGCAGATGACACGACCAGATTTGTACCGGGAACAAAGGTGAACGGCATCGGAATCGGCGGACTTACGGTGGATGAAGCGAAAGCACAGATAGAAGGCTTTTACAGCGCAGAATACAAGCTGACGATAAAGGAGAGAGACGGAAAGACCGAGACGTTAAAGGGGGGAGATGTGGGATATAAGGCAGCGGCTCCGGATGGGCTTTCCGCCATCCTCGACGCACAGAATGCCTCGGGCCGCGTGTCGGGGCCTTCGACGGATAATTCCCACACCATGAGTATGAGCGTGCAGTACGATGAGGGAGCCCTGACCAATGCGGTGAACGGATTGGGCTGCATCAGCGGCGCGGACATTGTAGTGACTCAGGATGCCCATATTACGGCATATCAGGAGGGAACCCCCTTCACGATCATCCCCGAGGTACAGGGAAACAACGTGGATCAGGATAAGGTTCTGGATCTCGTAAAGGAAGCGGTGAAGGCAGGCAGCAGCGAAGTGGATCTGGCAGCATCCGGCTGTTACGCGACTGTCCGTGTAACCGCGGAGGATGCGGCGTTAAAGGATCTGTGCGATACCATGAACCGGTGCAGGGACATGGTGATTACCTATCAGTTTGGCGACCAGACGGTAACGCTGGAAGGGGAAACCATCTGTACCTGGATTCTCGGAAGCACTCAGGACGGACTTGTAGATGTGAATTACGACAAGGCTGCGGCATTTGTGAAATCCATGGCGGATCAGTTTGATACAGCCGGAAAGACAAGGGTGTTCCATACGACGACGGGAAAAGATTTGAATCTGACGGGCCCCTACGGCTGGCAGATTGACCAGGCGGGAGAGACCGCATCGCTGATCGCCATGATCCGGACCGGACAGAGCCAGGCAAGGGAACCCTTATACAGCAAAAAGGGCCAGGACAGGACCGTGGACTGGGGAAATACTTATGTGGAGATTGATTTGACCAGCCAGCACGTATATATGTATCAGGACGGGAATCTTGCATGGGATGCGCCCTGTGTTACAGGAAATGTATCAAAGAATTACACGACACCGGAGGGCATCTACAGCCTGACCTATAAACAGACGGACCGGATACTCCGCGGGGAGAAGAAGGCGGACGGCACATACGAATATGAGAGTCACGTGGATTACTGGATGCCGTTTAACGGAGGCATCGGACTCCATGATGCCAGCTGGAGAAGTAAATTCGGCGGAACCATTTACCAGTACGGCGGAAGCCATGGCTGTATTAACCTGCCATCGGCCAAGGCAAAGACCCTCTACGATATGGTTTACACCGGGATTCCGGTTATCTGCTATAATTAAATAAGGGAAAAGATCAGATCCCGGAAGACATTTTGTGAAAAAACGTCTTTCGGGATTTTTGTATAGGGCCCGCTGCGGGGCACCGGACAGGGCGTGAACGTTACCAGGTGAATAGGAAAACTGTCTTGTCACCTGTCTTTTGATTGACAAGACAGGTGATTTATGGTAAATTTAAACAAAAGGGCAGTACTGTTTTTGGCGAAAGTGTCAGTGAGTTGCAGCAGGTACAGCCCTTTCTGAACGTGAACGCAGGAATGAGAGGAAAGGAGATGGGAAGATGGAAGAATTCATGCCTCATATCAGGCTGTCGAAGGAGCAGGCGGCGCCCCATGTGCTTCTGCCCGGGGACCCGCAGCGGCTGGACCGGATTGCGGAATGCCTGGAGGATGTGAAAGAACTGGCTTATAACAGGGAATACCGGAGCCTAAGAGGCGTCTATAAGGGCGTTCCGGTCATGGCGGTATCCACGGGAATTGGCGGTGCCTCTGCCGCCATCGCGGTGGAAGAGCTGGTGAGAATCGGCGTCAGGAACATGATACGGATCGGAAGCTGCGGCGCTTTACAAAAGGGAATCCGGCTGGGGGACTTAATCCTGGTGAATGGGGCCGTGCGGGATGACGGTGCCTCAGTCACTTATGTGGACAGCATTTATCCCGCTATACCGGACACAGAGCTGCTGGCGGCATGCATGATGAGTGCGGAGGAGCTGGGAGCAAAGTTCCATGTGGGAATCGCCAGGAGCCATGACAGCTTCTACATCGATGACGAAGAGGCGGTCAGCACCTACTGGAGGGAGAGGGGCGTTCTGGGCTCCGATATGGAGACGGCGGCGCTGTTTGTCATCGGGAGACTGCGGGGAGTGAAGACGGCCTCGATCCTGAACACGGTCGTGGAATGGGAAGATTCCCTGGAGGAGAACATCAACAGCTATACCGGCGGAGAGTCCGCCATGATGCAGGGGGAACGGATGGAGATTCTTACAGCGCTTGAAGCGTTTGTACGAATAGATAAAAACAAACAGGGAGGCAATTCGTATGAGTAACATTTTTAAAACCAAATTAAATGCAGCATGTATCGTGCTGATTCCGGCATGTATCGGAATCAATTACTTAGGCAAGTTGTTTGCGTCAGTCTTAAAGCTGCCATTGTGGCTGGATTCCATCGGAACCTGCATCGGCGCTGTGCTGGGCGGGCCCATCATCGGTGGCATCTGCGGCGCGGCCAACAACTTAATCTACGGCTTTACAACAGGCGATTCCATCACTCTGGTCTATGCACTGACCAGTCTTGGCATCGGTGTGGCTGTCGGAATTATGGCAAGGCTCGGACGCATGGAGAAGTTTTCGGGTGCTGTCTTGACGGCGTGTGTGGCCGGCTTTGTGGCAGTCCTTATTTCCACACCGCTCAACATCATATTCTGGGGCGGTACGACAGGAAATCTCTGGGGAGACGCCGTGTTTGCATGGTCACAGGCTTCCGGACTTCCGGTAGCGCTGGGGTCCTTCCTGGATGAAGTAATTGTCGATGTCCCGGATAAGCTGATTACCCTGTTCATCGTATTTGCCATCATCAAGGGACTGCCGAAGAAGCTGACCTCCCTTTACGAGATGGGCGATGAGGTGGAGAGTCTCGATTAACCACGAAACTTTTTAATGAAGGATGGAGCGTTTTATGAAAAGTATCAGCCTTTATGTGGACAAAGATACATATTTGACCAGGCTGCATCCCTTCGCCAAGATGCTTTATATTGCGGCGGCCATCAGTGTGCCCATCATCATGGGCACACTGTGGATGTTCGGCGTGTTTATCGCCGTCAGCCTGGGACTGCTCATCAGCGGAAAAATCATGAAAAAGGTCTTTCCGCTGATTGCATTTTCGTTTACCATCATCATCACGGTCTTCCTGATCCACGGCCTGTTCAACCGGGAGAATCAGAATGTCCTGGCGGCTTTGGGGCCGCTTAAGTTCTATAAGGAAGGACTTCTCTACGCCTCCCGGATCGGGCTTAACATCTTAAACATGCTTCTGGCTTTCGCCATGTTTGTGCTGACTACGAAGCCGGCTGCCCTGGTGGAGGACCTGGAGCAGGCAGGCTTTTCTCCCCGCTTCGGGTATATGATCAGCTCCGTGTTCCAGATCATTCCACAGATGATGGGCACGATGAACACCATCATGGATGCACAGCGGAGCAGAGGGATGGAGACGGAAGGAAGCCTTTTTGTGAGGGCGAAGGCATTTATCCCGCTGATTTCACCGGTGGTGAGTAGCTCCCTTATCAATACCAGGGAGAGGGCCATCGCGCTGGAAGTGCGGGGCTTTGATTCAAAGACGAAGAAGACCTTTTTAAATGACCACAAGATCAAGGGGCGCGACAGGGCGTTTATGATTGTGATGGTCCTTCTGATAGCGGGCGCTGTGGTATGGAGGGTGATGAGATGGCTCTGATAGAAGTGACGAATTTGAAGTACCGTTATCCCCATACGGAAAAGCTGGCGTTAGATGGCCTCCATTTTCAGGTGGAAAAGGGAAGCTTTATCGGGATAGCCGGTGAAAATAAGGCCGGTAAGAGCACACTCTGCCAGGCTCTCGTCGGTCTGGTGCCCACGATGTTTAAGGGGGCCTACGGCGGAAAGATCATGATCGACGGACTGGAGGCGGACAAAACGCCGGTGGCGATGCTCTGCCAGAAGGTGGGGCTGATCTTTCAGAATCCATTTAACCAGCTTTCCGGTGCGAAGGACACGGTGTTTGGGGAGATTGCTTTTGGTCTGCAGAATCTGGGGGTGCCGCGGGAGGAGATCGTGCGGCGGGTGGAAGAGAATTTACGGCTTCTCGACATCGAACAGTACCGAGACCGGAATCCCTTTGATTTATCGGGGGGCCAGACGCAGAGAGTGGCCATAGCCAGTATTCTTGCCATGCAGCCGGAGATTATCGTGCTCGATGAACCGACTTCCCAGCTGGATCCCCAGGGAAGCGAGGAGGTGTTCCGGGTAGTGGATACGCTTTCCAAAACCGGAATCACCATTATTATGGTGGAGCACAAGATGGAAAAACTGGCGTCCTACTGTGACAAGATTCTCCTTCTTCACGACGGGAAGCAGATTGCATACGATACGCCGGAGAAAATATTTTCCAGAGATGATCTGGAAGAACTGGGGGTGGAAGCACCTGTGTTTACCCGGGTCTGCCGGAAGCTTTCCGTATACAGGGAGGAGGATGGAAAACGCCTCTATCCGGTGACGATGGAGCAGACCATGGCTTTAAAAGATCAGTTCCCGCCGGAATTAGGCGGAAAATATAAAGAAGCGGAGCAGCCGGGCGGTGAAACAGAAAGAACCACCGGCGCCTCCGACCGTACGCCAGGGGAAATATTCCGTATCAAAGATCTGTCGTTCCACTATCTGGAGCATGTGCCGATTATGGAAGACCTCACCCTGACGCTGGATACCAGACCTGCTGCGGTGATCGGTCAGAACGGAGCCGGGAAGACGACGCTGGTCAAGCTGTTAAAGGGACTGCTTAAGCCGGTTTCCGGGACGATTCTGTTTGGCGGGAATGATATTTCAGAGCGGACGGTGGCACAGCTGGCCGGCAGTGTGGGATATGTATTCCAGAATCCGGATGACCAGATCTTCAAAAATCGAGTGATGGACGAAGTTATGGTCGGTCCTCTCAATATCGGCATGGGCCGGGAGGAGGCGGAGAGGAGGGCCAGAGAGGCCCTTTCCATGGTGGGGCTCCTCGATGCGGCGGAAGAAAATCCCTATGATCTGGATTTATCAGAGCGGAAGATGGTGGCAATCGCCTCTGTCGTCGCCATGGACACACAGGTCCTGATTCTGGACGAACCGACCATTGCACAGGATGCCAGAGGACGCCGGGTGATCGGATCGATTGTACGGAAACTCAGCGATTCCGGTAAGTTTGTGCTGGCGATTCTCCATGATATGGATTTTGTGGCAGAGTACTTTGAACGGGTCATTGTGATGGCGCATGGAAAGGTACTGGCCGACGGACCGAAGGAAACCGTATTTTATGAGGAGGACTCCCTGGCGGCCGCAAAGCTGGAACAGCCCCATACGGCGGCTCTCTGCCGGAAACTGGGGTATGAGGGGGCGTTTATGACGGTGAATGACATAAAAGACAGGACAGTATAACAGGAGTGATGGAACGAGTGGACGGAGAGAAGAGAAGACAGCAGATCATGGAGATTCTGAATCAGGAGACGGCGCCTGTATCAGGGACGGAACTGGCAAAGCGGGCAGGGGTCAGCCGTCAGGTTGTGGTTCAGGACATTGCGCTCTTAAGGGCCGAGAATAAAGAGATCATGTCTACAAACAAGGGGTATGTTCTCTATAAACCGCAGCCGGGAAGGCCGAAGGCTCACGTCCGTGTGTTCCGGGTGAATCACGACACGGAGCACATGCTGGATGAGCTTCAGACGATTGTGGATTATGGAGGAAGAATTCTCGATGTATCCATTGAACATACGCTCTATGGCCAGATCAGTGTGGACCTGATCATCAATAACCGTCTGGATGCGCAGGAATTTGTGAATCAGATGGCTATGAGCCGGGATGAGCCGCTGAAGGCTCTGACCGGCGGCTGCCATTACCATACGGTAGCTGCAGAGTCGGAAAAAAACCTGGATATGATAGAGATGGAGCTTCAGCGAAAGGGATATCTGGCTTAGAGCCGGATATCCCTTTCTGCGGATCGGATGATGTGTTCGCTCTATTCACTGCAGAATACAACGATTTTCTCCGGTGTGGTCATGGCCGGAATACTGCGTGTGGTGGTGCTGTAGAGCACCAGCAGGTAGTGATTCGCGGGGGTGCCGTAGTAGATCTGGCCGTTAGCCATGACTACTTCCGTACCGCCCTTTTCCATCAGGTTTAATTTCAGCGTTGCGTCGGTATTCACCAGGTTTTCGTCGAAGTAATCGAAGGCGGCAAAGAGGCCGTCATCCGCCTCTGCCATAAGCACTGCGTGATAGCGGGGCGGATAGATTAAAGGAGCAGGTACCGAATTGTCATAGAATGCGACAATGGGATCTCCCGGTTTCAGGGTTTCCTGGCCTTCCACATAGGTGAGAGGGGTGACGGTAAAGGTTACAGGTCCCATATCCTGCGTCATAATGAAAAACAGTAGTGTGCAGTCCTGAGTACCGTCTGCTGCCTGCAGGGGAGTGATGGAGGTGATGGTTCCATAAACGGGTGTGAACTGTGCCATGTGATGTTCCTTATGTGTACACTTTCTTTTTATCATATGAGGAAGAATGGCAATCTGTGAAAAGGAAGGAAATATGAAACAGATAAGGTTACAAAAATAAATAGTAAATAACTAAAAATTTTAAAATACAACTAAAGTTTTGTCAGATATCGTTTAAATTACAATGGACAGGTTGTGGCAGGTTTAGTATAATGGAGGTGTCGCGTAAATATTTTCAGTCTTTTCAGGAGATGCGCGCACAGCTGTATACGGAGGAGAGGAGAATCAGACATGGAAAACAGCAAATTTGCAGTCATCAGTGACAGTTCCTGTGATTTACCGGAAGAACTGGCTGCAGCGAAGGAGATCACGGTGGTGCCGTTCTATGTTTCTTTTGATGGAGAGACCTATAAAAAGGAGGGAACGGAGATCGGCATCCGCGAGTTTTACAGGGAGATGGTAGAGCAGCCCGGTGTATATCCCAAGTCCTCCATGCCGTCGATTCAAGATTATGTCGATGTATTTCAGCCATTTGCGCAGGCGCATACTCCTGTTCTGTGTATCTGCATCACGACGAAATTCAGCGGTTCCATGCAGTCCGCGCTGAATGCGAGAGAGATGGTGCTGAGCCAGTATGAGGATGCGCAGATTGAAGTGATAGACGCAACCGTGAACACTGTGCTTCAGGGGCTTTTCGTGCTGGAGGCTGTCTCCATGAGGGAGGAAGGGATGACCCTCTCGGAGGCTGTGGCGGCACTCGATGAGATGAAAGAGAGCGGCCGGATATTCTTTACGATTGGAAGCATGGATTACTTACAGCATGGCGGAAGAATCGGAAAAGTGGCCGGAGCTGCGGCTTCCGTGCTGGGAATCAGGCCCATTATTACCCTGAAGCAGGGAGAGATATTTCCGAGCGGAATATCGAGGAGCAGAAGAAAATCGATCGATAAGGTGATTGCTCTTCTGCTTGATTATCTGAAGGAAAACGGGGAGCCCATGAGCAGCTACCGTTTTACCATTGGCTTTGGCTATGACCGTGAAGAAGCGGTTTTATTTAAGAACCAGGTGCTTGCAGCTCTCAGAACCGGGGGGTATGAGATGGAGGATGCCTGGATCAACCAGATTGGTGCGACGATCGCCGTTCATACGGGGCCGTATCCGCTGGGAGTCGGAATTATCAGACGTCATCATAAAGAAAGGCAGGGAGAATGAGTTATCTTGCAGCAGGCGTGATTGCTTTTGGTATGTATTTACTCTATGATCTGAACAGCTTTACCTGGAAAAACCGCATTCTGCACACCTTTTTCCTGATCGGCAGCGTGATTCTGGCGGTTTCTACCGCGGTATGTTTCATGACGCTGGTGAAGGCGTACGGACCGCCGGTCTGGCGAATTGTGATATTTGGCGCCCTGGCTGTGAGTCAGGCTGCGCTGCTTGTCTATACACTGTTTTTCGCATTGCCGTTTGAAAAAACGTATACCAGGCTGGAAGAAAACCCGCCAGTGTACACAGAGGGCGTTTATTCCCTCTGCAGACACCCGGGGGTGGTGTGGTTTTTCTTTCTGTATCTGTTTCTCGCCCTGTTAACCGGGCAGAGGCTGATGATGGCTGTGTGTATCTGTTACAGTGGGCTCAATGTTTTATATGTCTGGTTTCAGGACCGGGTTACATTTCGGAGGACGCTTTCCGGTTATGAGGCGTATCAGAGAGAAACACCATTTCTGATACCCAACGGAAAGAGCATACGTAAATGTGCCGGGTACTTCCGGACAGTGGAGGAGGACGGGGATGAAATTTGAAGATAAACTGAAGGAGCGAAAGGATTGGGAGCTCTGGAAGGAATACTGCGGTTTTCTGGATTTAACCATAGAAGAATTTATGGCGATTCAGAACCGGCTTATGCTGGAACAGATCAGTAAATGGAAGGCCAGCGGTATCGGAAAGGCGATCTTAAAGGGACGGAATCCGGAGACGATTGAAGAGTTTCGGAAGATGGTGCCGCTGACCTCTTATGAGGATTATGCGGACAGCTTATCCTTAAAGGATAAATCCATACTCCCAGATGATCCGGTGATCTGGATCCAGACGACGTGGGAGGGCGGACGGCATGCGATCAAGCTGGCTCCTTACACGAGAAGCATGCTGGAGACGTACCAGAATAACATGCTTGGCTGCCTGATGCTGTCCACCAGCAGCGGGCGTGGAGACTTCGATGTCAACCCAAAGGATACTATTCTTTATGCGCTGGCACCGCTTCCCTATGCGACGGGAATTTTTCCTCTGCTTTTAAACGATGCGATCAGTATCGAATTTCTTCCGCCGGTCAAGGAAGCCCAGAAGATGTCCTTTAGTGAACGGAATAAAAAGGGCTTTAAAATGGGCTTAAAGAAGGGGATTGACTTCTTCTTTGGCGTCGGAAGCGTTACATATTACGTCAGTCTCAGTATTGCGTCTCTCGGTTCCGGGCATAAAAGCGGAGGCGGTTCGAGAAGCGGCGACGGCAAAAAGAAGATTTCCATCAGCCCGGCCATGGTGATCCGGCTGCTGAAGGCGAAGCATATCTGCAGGAAAGAGGGAAGAGATCTGCTTCCAAAGGATTTGTTCCGGCTGAAGGGATTTATGTGTGCCGGAACGGATAACCGCCTTTACCGCGACGACTTAGAGAAGCTGTGGGGCGTTCGCCCCATGGAGATTTTCGCGGGGACGGAGCCAACCTGTATCGGAACCGAGATCTGGAGCCGGGATGGCATGTACTTTTTCCCGGATGCCTGTTTTTATGAATTTATCCCGGAAAAGGAGATGGAACGGAGCCTGGCGGATTCCTCCTATGAACCGCGCACCTGCCTTATGAACGAGGTGGAGGAGGGGGAGAAATACGAACTTGTGATATCTGTTCTGAAGGGCGGCGTCTTCATGCGTTACCGCGTAGGGGATGTCTATCGATGCATCGCCCTGGAAAATGAGCGGGATCACGTTCGATTTCCCAGATTTGAGTACATAGACCGGATACCAACGGTGATCGATATCGCCGGATTTACAAGAATCACGGAGAATTCCATCAGCCGCGTCATCGGACTGTCGGGACTGAATGTGAAGGAATGGACGGCAGCCAAGGAGGTTACGGAGAATAAGCGGCCGTTTCTGCACATGTATGTGGAGATGGAGCCGGAGTGCCTGTTTTCTTCTGCAGTAACCGTCAATATCCTGAAGGAACACATGGGCGTCTATTTCAAATACGTCGATGAAGATTACAAGGACTTAAAGAAAATCCTGGGGATTGATCCCCTGGAGATTACGATCCTGCGGTGCGGAACATTTGACGCGTATTACCGCGGGGGTAAGGAGAAGATGCGGCGGATCAATCCCACCCAGTATGAGATCGGAGAGCTTTTAAAGAGTCAGGAACTGGTTTCCGCTTTTGGAAGGAGGCCTCAGAGAAGTGTATAATTACTCATTTATCTCTGTCACGGCTCTGTTTTGCTACATGATCTTATTTGTGGCGTTCATGGCCGCGCAGAAGACGAAAATCATCCACTCATTCCTGGTAGTGCTGGCCGCGTTTTTACTGTGGACCGGCGGTTCCCTTGCCATGCGGATGGAGCTGTGGCCGGGAGTGGAATTCTGGTTCCATTTCTCCATTGTGGGCCTGATTATTCTGCCCTTCACATTTTTTAACTTTATTTATGCTCTGGTGGATTCGGATGATACTATCCTCTGGTGGGCGTGGCTGATACTGGCAGTGGTCAATAATGCAGCCAATATCAAATGGGGCTTTTACATTCCCTGCCCGGAAGTGGTAAGACTGGCTAACGGATCGGCCGGCTTTGTGTACCATATCGGATGGCCCATCGCCATTCTGTTTATTACCATGTCGTTCCCCATTATCCATATGTTCTATCTGGTACACAAGTCGTACAGAAAGAATACGGTGGAACGAAACCAGCTGAAGCCGATTTTTGCAGGAATCGTAATTCTGTTTATCGGACATGCCGGAACGTTAGTGCCTGCATTCCACGGATTCCCGACAGATGTGCTTTCAGGCATTATTAATGCGGGATTCATGTTCTATGCGTTATACAAAAAACATTTATTCCGGCTGACACTCCTTGTTTCACGGGGAGTGGTCTATGGAATCAGTACGCTGTTGGTGGCATTGCTGTTTGCCAATTACATCAATCCGCTCCAGGAGTTTATCCAGAGGAAAATGCCTGTATTTGCAGACAGCAGTCTTCTGATTGTGGCAGTCTGTTTTACACTTGTCACGTTTCTGCTGTCCTCAGTGGTGAAGACGTTTATCGATATTCTGTTTACTAAGGGGGAACTGGTTCAGACGGAAAATTTAAAGAAATTCAGCACAGCGGTCTCAAAAAGCCTGGAGGTAGGAGATATCGTGGAAGAGATCTCCTCGGTGATCCAGGATACGCTGGCAGTAGAATCCATCTATATCTGTCTGGCTGACCAGGCGGGAGAAAGCTTTGAGACGGCTCACCGGTCCCGGCCGATCAGCGGTGTGAATGTTACCATAAGGAAAGATAATCCCATGGTGGAGTGGATGCGCCAGAACAGACGGTGTATCCAGATCTCGGAATTCCGCAGGACTGTGCTCTTTAAGTCCATGTGGGAGGAGGAGAAGCGGCTGATCCGGGAACTGGGGATTCAGTGTATGCTGCCGCTGCAGGACGAGGAAAACCTGGCGGGGATCGTGCTTCTGGCCACGAAAAAGAAGGGGAAGTCCTATGGATATGACGATTTGAATTTTCTGGAGTCAGTCAGTTCCATCGCTTCCATCGCGGTCCGCAATTCCAGACTTTATGAGAAGGCCTGTATTGAGGCAAGAACGGATGAACTGACCGGACTGCTGAACCGAAAGTATTTCTATGAGCTGTTAAATCAGCAGTATGAGAAGAAACCGAACCGGGAGCTGGCTCTGATTATCATCAACATCGATGATTTTAAGCTGTATAACCAGCTTTACGGCATGAAGGAGGGGGACACGGCCCTGCAGAATGTGGCGAAGATCATCAGTGCCACGGTGGGAGAACGGGGATTTGTGGCCCGCTACAGCGGAAAGGAATTTGCGGCTGCGCTGCCTGATTTCGATGTTCTGGCGGCCAGAAACATCGCAGAATCCATCCGGATGCAGATTTTAAATATGAATAAGAGAGCCACGGATTATGCCTTAAAGGTGCTGACCGTGAGCTGCGGGATCTGTACCATTCCGTATTCCGCCAGCAATATCAAGCAGCTGGTGGAGAATGCGGACATGGCCGTATTCTCCGTGAAACGGAAAGGGAAAAACGGCGTGATGGTCTTTGACATCGGATCCCATATCGACGGAAGTACAAGAGACGGAGAGCCGCTTGTCAGAGAGGATGTGTACACTTCGTACCAGTCCACCATCTATGCGCTGACGGCAGCGATCGATGCCAAGGATCACTACACCTTCAGCCATTCCAGACATGTGGCGGAGTACGCGGGGATTCTGGCGGAAGAGTACGGCATGAGTGAGGATTTCATTGAGCTGGTGAGAGAGGCCGGGCTCCTCCACGATATTGGAAAGATTGGGATTCCGGAACATATTCTGAACAAACCGGGGAAGCTGGAGCCGGAGGAGTATGAGATCATGAAGGGACATGTGGAAGCGGCGGTCAGCATTATCAGGAACCTGCCGTCTTTAGACTACGTTATCCCGGCCGTGATCGGCCATCATGAGAGATATGACGGTAAGGGATATCCGAGGGGAATTGCAGGGGAGGACATTCCGCTTTCTGCAAGAATTCTCTGTATTGCGGATTCCTTTGATGCCATGGTTTCCAAACGGTCCTATAAGGATCGCTGTTCCCTGGAGTTTGCCATGGAAGAGATTTTAAAACAGGCCGGAATGCAGTTTGACCCGCAGCTGGCGCCGCTGTTTGTGGAGGCGGTCAGGGAGGGGAAAATTAAACCGGAGAAGGAATAGAAGGTGGCTTCGCGCTCAGAAAGTTTCTTCCCCGCCTCGGGGTGCGTCCCGGAGCAGGGGGAGTGGATATCCC